>Ga0315546_1000292_pt1 | contig 37227 bp, 22 predicted proteins | sample SalMarSW160170MG_FD_203833 | JGI IMG/M metagenome (GOLD analysis project Ga0315546, IMG submission 203833) | Salt marsh sediment microbial communities from the Plum Island Ecosystem LTER, Massachusetts, United States - Salt Marsh Sediment SW1601-170 ...
GCCAGGGGGATGTAAGAAATAAGTTTAAGTAGTTTAAGTGGTTTAAGAGTTTGGGTGTTTAGAGGTTGAGAGGTTTAGACGCGCCATGGCGCGCCTCTACGATTAATCTCGCGCTGCTCGGTTCATAACTCATCTCTCATAACTCATCTCTCATAACTCATCTCTCATCTCTGCCTCTTCCTCCCCTCCTTTTTTCCTGGTAATAAGTAACCACGCTACATACAGCCTCGTTACCCCGTACAGTACAGCATACACCGCCATTATCACTGTAGCCAGTACTGCACCCTTGAAGGGATTGTAGAGCAGGAGACCACCCACAAGAATTGATATTATTGCTGTAATAAGATTCAGGGGACGGGCAGGCATCAACTTCTTCAGTCGAAAATAGGCTGCAAACTGCATTATTCCCAGGATGACTATCAGCAGTCCCATAAAGAATATCAGCAGTCCCACCGTTACTTTAGGGTATGCGACAATGAACAGGCCTATCAAGGCGTAGATAGTACCCTGGACAAATATAAACTGCCAGAATCCTGATTTCCTTGCAAGCGCAATAATAATGAGCACTATACCTGCAATTATGGCCAGCGCACCGATGTAAGTAGCAATTGTCAACAGTGCATCTGCAGGATTCATAAATATTATCACAGCCAGTGCTATGGCTATTACCCCTTTCAACACTTCCCACCCCCAGTTAGTGTGTACTGTATTATTCATAATCCACCGTTATAATAAAATAATCCTAAAGTTAACTAATTAACATATAATTCATAAATTATAAATCATAATTAATACTTCAATTTCATCTCTCGCTCCTCATCTCTCATCTCTCATCGCTCATCTCTCTTTATCCTGAACGCTCCAATCCTCGTACTATAACTCTCCGCTCCTTCCTTCAGATAATCACCAACATACCATATAGTATGGTCATCGTCCGGGTCAACCGCCGTCTGTGCATAATCCATCCACCTCATAGTATTAATCTGTGATGCTTCACCCTCAACAAGCACAGCCTCCTTCAGTGTAAGCAGTCCCGGAGGATCACCTGCCAGTCTGCCGGCAAAACGCTGACCGGGATAATGACTGGCTCCCCCGAATGAATAGCCTATCCCAATATTGCCATATTTATCCATGGCAGGGCTGCTCATCCACCGGTAATTATCGTCGGGTGCGTATGTTCCCTGCTGAAACAGCTTAACATCCCTGTTATCATCAATCCTGAATTCATACCAGCGCACACCGCCACCGCCGGCCGTGGTATTAACGGAATGAACGGCTACTATCGATTCCTGGTCACCTATCCTGCGGTATACCAGCCTCGGCATTATCTTGTCACCCTGCGAATCCAGTTTCTGGTCAGTTCCCGGCTGTGGTACTGTCTTTGTTAACTGCCCATTGCCCAGGTAATTATACTCGGCTACCTCTATCTTTTCAGGCCCTTCCAGCTTTGATTGTGACGGTTCTTCCCAATCAACACTGAACTTCCAGTAGTATATTCCATTATCAGAAAATACATCCTTCAACTGTGCTCCACCCGTAGCCATCAATATATTAGGCTCTCCTTCCGGAGGCAGCTGGTATCCGTCCAGGTCTGCGTTATTCAGGAAAACCACGCTGTCGATTACAAAACATATTTCCTGTGCAGGTTTACCTTCCAGCATCTTCTCACGCTCCACCACGCAGGCATGCTTCTGTATTACATGGTCACCCGTGCTTGTAGGTACATAATACCCGTCTGGCCATACTGCCGGCCTTGGGTAATCAGGGAACAGGGGCCTGACAAATTCATAGCGGTAATAGGAGCCAAAGGGATCAGGGCTGGTGCTTATTGCATAGCACATGCAATATGATCCCTCCTCGTTACGAGGCACACTTCTTCTTGTTCTTCGCAGCGAATCGGCCAATGCCAGCTCTTCCGGCGTTGGCTTTTGGGGCTTAAATAGTTTCTCTGCTTTACCGGGCTGGTGGGGATTCCCGGTCATGCTGGCTTTTGCCGCCTCTCCGTGCTTCTGTGTCCCGGGCTCTGACTCCCTGGCAGGCAGACGCCTGAAGATAGGCATCACTATCAGCCATCTGCCGGCAAGCTGGTCATAACGCACCACGGCATCACCGTTATTCATCTCTTCACACGGGCCGCCAAAGCCCCTGAAGACATTATTTGTATTTACCGGGCCGTAGAGCACCATGCCGGTACTGTCATACTTCTCACCCTTCTTGGTGAATATTGCCATTTTCGAATTAACAGTCTGCATGATATGATCAGGTCCCACTGCCAGTGAATTATCGGAAGGATTCCTGTGCCTTGCCGTCCCCTGCGGACCCTCAAAGCCATACCCCAGTCCATCAAAACTTGCAGCAATCTCCGCCGGTGGTCTCGTGCCCTGGCCTGTCTGCTCAACTGGTGCCGTAGGTTGTATTTCAATAGCACCGGAGAACGTTTTACTTTTATGTATGGTCTCTCTTTGCTCCAGTGCAGCAGATACATCATTCCTTCCCGATTTTGTAACTGTCATACTGCTCTGCGCAGACAGCTGAAGAGCGATAGCTGTAAGGATAATACTGATGAATAATCTTAACATAGTCCAGTTTTTTTCACAATATATAAAGATAAAAAGATATTATGACATACGCCCCTCCTCCCTCTGCCTTCAACCCTGCCTCATGCCTCGTTTAAGTCGTTTAAGAGTTTAGTTGTTGTCTTTCTGCAGGATTTCCTTAAGAGGCGCCATGGCGCGTCTCTACAATTGGTAATCACTGTAAACTTCCTGCAAAATTTACTTTATAAACTTTTTAAACTTTATCAACCTTATCAACTTTATCAACCTTATCATCACATTTCCCTATCTTTACACATCACACAAAATAACATGCCATGGACCTCAACATATCAATCATAGGTTACATCCGCAACGAATGGAACGAACCTATGCATCACCAGGCTGACAGCATCATGCGCAGCATATCAACCATCGAGGTAAAGGAAGAATATGCTGACGGGCTCTTCAAGATCGAGAACTTCTCTGAGCTGAACATCCTTTTCTACTTCGACCGCTCTGAAGGCTATGAGCTGCGCACCACAACCCACTCAGGTGATTACCGCGGCGTTTTTGCCTGCTGCTCACCCCGGCGCCCCAGCCCCATCGGCCTCACCCGCGTCACCCTCACAGAACGCAATGGCAATATCCTCAAAGTCACCGGCCTCGATGCCCTCAACAATACTCCCGTGCTTGATATAAAACCTTTTTTGGACCTGGATCACCCTTCTGCGTAATCAGCCTAAATCTGCGTAATCTGTGTCCTTAGCCTTAGCCTCAGCCTTAGCCTTTATTTCTCTCGCCTCTTCCCCCTTCGCATTTATTTGCATAACTTGTTCGCATCAATTTCGCATCTCTATTTCAAAATTATTTCATTACTTTTAATCCTTTTGATAAAGCAATTTAAATTTAAACAAGCAATACCATGATCAAAGAGATCCTATCAGAATCATTGAATACAGAAGTGTTTATCACAGAAAAAGTGAATATAATCCGACAGGCAGTGTTAGAGGGTACAGCCATCAACGCACTCTCAGGCGGGGTGGATTCCTCTGTTGTGACACTGCTTGGTCACAGGGCCCTGGGTACCAGGCTCAGGACCGTTTTTATACAGAATGGGCTTATGCGTGAAGGAGAACCGCAGAGGGTGGCTTCCTTCTTTAAGGACAAGGGTGTTAAGGTGGAAATTATTGATGCTGAAGACGCATTTCTTTCAGCTCTTAGTGGTATCACCGATCCTGAAGAAAAGCGGGAGGCCATAACCCAGACCTTTTACAAAGAAGTCTTTGGTAAGCTGGTAAGAGAGAGCCAGGCCCAGTACCTTCTACAGGGTACCATCCTTACCGATGTGGATGAGACCGTTGCCGGGATCAAGCGACAGCACAATGTGTTTGAGCAACTGGGGATTGATCCACAGGAGGCTTTCGGTTACGGTATCTTAGAACCTCTGATACAGCTAAGAAAAGACGGTGTAAGAAAAGTAGGCAAAGCACTGGGACTCACAGAGGAATATTATAACCGTATCCCTTTTCCCGGACCTGCACTGTCCGCCCGCATTATCGGTGAAGTGACCCGCGAAAAGCTGAACATGGTAAGGAAAGCCACACAGATAACAGAAAACCGGCTCAGCGACAGCGGGGCATTCCAGTATATGGCAATACTCCATGAAGATCGTGTCACCGGGATGTGTGACGGGAAAAGAGATTTTGGACACCAGATCGAGATCCGTTGCTGGGACAGTGTGGATGCACGGACCGCCACACCTACAAACCTGCCTTTTGAAACGTTAACAGAACTGGCCAACAGGATCCTGGAAGAAGTGCCCGGCGTGGTAAGCGTGACATACAACATCGCCCCCAAACCACCATCAACCATCGAAGCCGTCTGACAACATCGTTCAGCATTCAACGTTCCGTGTTCCATGTTTCAGGTTTCAGGTTTCAGGTTGACAATGTGACAATGCCTAAATAGCGCTGACCTTATTAAACCAACACGCCCTATTTCCGCTAAACCCATTCGTATAGCAGCACATAAATTGTTAATCGTTGGCTGCTTTTCTTTGCCCTGTGCTTTTTCTCTTAGTCTCTCAGTCTCTTCGTCACTTCGTCATCGCTAGGTTCGCATCATTTAAGAAATATTAACCTTTATCTTAACAACTATTAATTAACTTAGTGCAATAACTAACAATTATTCCTATGAAACCTCTTTCCAGATTAATTTTCTTTTCGATACTCTTTCTTTCCTTAACATCAACACTCTTCGCCCAGGACGACATTCTCTGGGGCGATGCAGTGCCTGAAGGATGGAATGGTGACTGGTCCGATAAGTACCTTACGGCATGTGAGAAATCGGGCTTTACCTATACTGCCAACAACCAGGATATACTGGAATATTTCGAGATGCTAATGTGGAACAGTGAGCATGTGTCAGTATTCGATATGTTCATAAGCGACAGGGGCAGGGCATGTCCCGTGCTGGTGATGGCTAATCCCAGGGTGCGGAATGCACGCGAGGCAAGAGAGTCGGGCAAGACGATCGTTTACCTGCAGGGTGGTATCCACCCAAGTGAATGCGAAGGTAAGGAAGCATTGCTCATGATTGTCCGGGATATACTGTTAGGCGATAAAAATTACCTGCTCGATAACCTTATTATCCTTGTATGCCCCAACTTCAATGTCGATGGTAATGAAACACGTAATATCAGCAGCGGTAAACCGGTTATCTCGGGGACAAGGCATAATGCCTATGATCTTGATGTTAACAGGGACGCCATTAAGCTCGAGACAACTAATATGATAGGAGCATATGAAAATGTGTTTAACAGGTGGGACCCGGTGCTGATATACGATACTCACCGCATGGGCAGCGTACGTCATGGATATCCCATTGTGTATGCCGGTTCCAATGTGGTAACTGCCCATCCCGGTCCGCGCGATTATGTCACCTACGAGATCTTCCCCGAGATAACAAAGCAGGGAAGGAAGAATGGTAAGATTGAGATTTTCTACCATTGCGGACTGTCGAGAGATGAATGGCCACCTGCGGAGTTTACACATGACAACGCCATCTGGTCCACGGAAGCAAAGTTCATGGTAAGCGGTTACGGTCTGCGTAACCGTATGGCTATACTGGTTGAGACAGTAGGGTATGTATCCCTGGAGAAGATGATATACAGCCAGTATGTATTTGCCGATGAGCTGTTGAAGTATATCTATAAGAATGGCAAAAAGATGGAGGAAGTTTGCAGGGAGGCTGACGAGGAAGTGGTGAGAAAAATTACGGAAGAAGCCCCATCCGGCAAACTGATGAATTATGTTGAAGGGGAATATGTTTCTGAAGGGAAGTATGATATCCTGGGGTATAAGGAGCTGAGCTTTGATTATATCCCCGGTACCAGCATAATGAATGTTCAGCCGGTAAGCGAAGATGGCAGTCCTGAAGTGATCCAGGGTGTTAAGCTGGTGACAAAACCCGTTGGTACTAAACAGGCTGCTGTGCCCAGGGGATATTTTATCCCGCGGGAACTGGGATTCCTGGTCGATAAGCTAAGGATCCTCGGGCTGGAAGTAACACAGCTCGAAGAGCCTGTAACAGCCTCAGGTGAGGAATTTGTTATTGATGATATGATACGTGAACGTACCAGTAGCTGGCCGGGATATATCATGACTAAGCTTGAAGGCAACTTTGTAAGGGCGGAGAACAAGTTTATCCCTGCCGGTACCTGGCATCTCGATATGGCCCAGCCCCTGGCCAATGTAGCCTTCTATGCCCTCGAACCACAGGTCGGCGACGGCTTCATAGGCTGGAACCTCCTCGATCAGTACTTTATAAACCTCGGGGTCTATGAACACAGCATCGTCTACCCGGTATTCAAGTATTTCACAAGATCCCCCTTTTAAGGGGGAAAGTACCGACCGAAGTGTCGGGACAGGGGGATGTAAATGCACAGAGCACAGGGCAGAAATCCCAATTCAACAACTAAACAGTTCAACGATTCAACAACTTCTAAACCACAAAACGCCATGAACCTCCTCAGACTAACACTGGCAACACTACTTTTAACCATTTTTGCTGTCCCTGCCCATTCACAACAATGGCGTCAACGGCGCAGCAACGAGGGAATAACCGAGACATTCAAATGGAGAAGCATAGGTCCGGGGAACATGATGGGCCGTGTATCCGCTCTTGATGTCCTTAACCACGACCATAAAGTGGCGCTCGTGGGAGCAGCATCAGGGGGCGTATGGCTTACCGTTAACGGCGGTATAACATGGACACCTATCTTCGATAACTACGGTGCAGCATCAATAGGAGATGTGGCATTCTTCCAGCCTGACTCATCAATAATATGGGTCGGCACCGGTGAAGCCAATAACCGTAACAGCAGTGCCTGGGGTGATGGTGTGTATAAGTCGACCGACTATGGGAAGACATTCACCAATATGGGACTGGAAGAGACACACCAGATAGCACGCATCGCTACTCATCCCACGGATAAGGATATCCTGTATGTCGCTGCTGTTGGTCACCTGTGGGGCTATTCGGGCGACCGCGGGCTTTTCAAAACAACAGATGGTGGAAAGACATGGAAGAAACTGACCAACGGACTTCCTGATGATGGTAAGACAGGGTGCACTGAAATACGTATGCATCCCAAAAACCCTGATATATTGTATGCAGGTATGTACCACCGGCTCAGGACCCCCTGGTCCATGCACAGCGGCGGACCAAACGGCGGTATCTTTAAATCGGTCGATGGTGGAGAGAGCTGGACCAAATTGACCAATGGACTACCTGAAGGTCAGACAGGCAGGATAGGATTGTCAATATATTACAGCAATCCCGATATTATTGTCGCCTATGTCGAAGCCAGTGATAAACTGCCTGACGACCTCAGCATACCAGGACCGGGAGTATATCGCTCTGAAGATGGTGGTGAATCATGGAAATACCTGTACAGGCATATGAGCAGGCCTATGTACCATGGCCGGATAGAGATAAATCCCCTGGATGATAACCTGATATATGTTATTGCCCGGCAATATGCTTTCTCTGATGATGGTGGTAAGACATGGTCGGGCAAGCCATGGGGCGGTGCCGGGGGCGACGACCACGACCTGTGGCTCAGCCCGGTGGATAGGGATGTGTTTTATACCGCGGCCGACCAGGGTGCACACCTGACAGAGGACGGGGGGAAAACATTCAGGAACTTTACCAATATGGCAATAGGACAGTACTATGCCATAGGTGTTGATATGCGCGACCCGTACTGGATATATGGCGGGTTGCAGGATAACAGCAACTGGGGAACACCGAGCAATACCCGTGAAAGCAGGGGCATAATGACACACCATAGTATTGAGATAGCCGGCGGCGATGGTTTCCATAACCAGGTAGATCCAACTGATTGGAGAACAGTGTATACTGTCTGCCATGTAGCAGGCGTCGGCAGGATAAACATGGAGACAAGGGAACATAAATTCATCAGCCCTACACCCGCAACCGTAACTAATTTCATGGATTATGCCGAAGCCGATTATGAAGAGACACTGGTCGACTATACCATCGATCCAGGTGAAGGCTGGCTATGGAGGGATATACCCACAAGGTTGATCAAAGGCAGTACCCTGCCTCCCCATTTCCGATTTAACTGGAACTCACCACTGGTGCTGTCACCCAATAATCCGCGTACAATATACCTTGGTGGCAACCACCTCTTCAGGTCGGTCGACAGGGGTGAGACATGGACAATAATCAGTCCTGACCTTACAACCAATGACCCGGAAAAGAGAAACTCATCAGGCACGGGCGGACTGACACGCGAGGTAACAGGAGCAGAAAATCACTGCACAATAATAACAGTCGCTGAATCACCACTTAATGAGGAACTTATATGGGTGGGCACTGACGATGGTAACGTTCAGATTACCAGTGATGGCGGTAAAACATGGACCAATGTACGGTCCAATATAGAAGGTGTACCTGAATGTACCTGGGTAAGCAGGGTGGAAGCATCCCATTTTGAGCAGGGCAGGGCTTATGTGACCTTCGACGGGCACCGGTTCGACGATAATAAGGCATATGTGTATATGACCGAAAATTTTGGACAGACATGGCTTGATATATCGGGAAATATACCCCATGGAAATGCACTATATGTAGTACGGGAAGACTTTGTCAACCCCGACCTGCTGTTTGTTGGTTCAGAACTCATGTGCTTCGTATCAACAGACAGGGGCAGGACCTGGGAGCGATTTATGAATAATATGCCCACTGTAGCCTTCCACGACCTGAAAATTCACCCGAGGGATGCCGATCTTATAGCAGGTACCCATGGCAGGAGCCTCTGGATACTGGATGATATCACACCGCTGCAGCAGCTTACCGGTGAGGTAAGACAAAAGGATGTGCACATGTTTAAAAATCGCGTTGCTACGAAATGGCTCGAGCTGGATATGGGCGATGACCAGGTATATTTCGAGTTCAGGGGTGAGAATGCACCAAGGGGAGCCTCTGTATCCTTCTGGCTGAAAAATAAGCCTGCTGAAGAAATTAGCATGACGATTGAAGACATAGCAGGGAAGTATTCAAAGACCATCAGTTTTGAAGCAGACCAGGGCATTAACAGGGCACGATGGAACCTTGAGTTTCCAGTGACGGAGACTAAGATCGAAAAGTTCAGGCAGACCTTGCTCGCAGCCGTGGCAGAAATTGAAAAGGAGAAGCTCAGCAGAGAGCACACGTCACAGCTGGCAGGGATTAAGTCAACCATTGATTCAGCAGAAGGTATACGCGAACTTAACGATGCCTATATAGACCTTACCTTCAGCTTCGGCCAGTATGCAAAGGGACGACCCATCTTCGGCAAGCAGCTCAACAACTCAATAGAAGCCCCCGCCGGAAAATACAAAGTCACCCTGGATGTTGATGGTAAAGAATACTATGGTTTCGTAGAGGTACGTAATGATCCCTTGCTATAGTAAGTTTAAGTGGTTTAAGAGTTTAGAGGTTTAGATGTTTAATAAAAACAACTTTTCCCTCCTTTGCGAAAGGAGCGTATATAACTGATATACAATACTATAACTTTCTCCTCCTCTAAAGAGGAGGAGTACCCCTGACAGAGCGACTTGTGCTGAGCTTGTCGAAGCAAGCGATTGTCAGGGGGGAGGTGGTGTATTTATAAAACAGGCCTGGCTGATGTCGGATCCACACCATAAATGATAATTTTTTATTCTTCCTGCAAAATTTAACGACGCACTGGTAGTGCGTCGCTACATTGAAAATTATTATAATCTACCTGTAAAATTCCTTTTATAAACCTTATAAACCTTATAAACTTTATCAACCTTTTCCCTGCACCCTACCCCCTGCTCCCTGCCCTTAGTACACTTCCCACTCCTGCAGCCCCGACGCACACCTCTCATGCCGTTTCACGTACATACGCAGAGATGAGGTGGTCACCGGCTCAAAACTGAGCTCATTGTACTTGTATTTCTCCGTTCCGTATTCGTTCAGGGCCTTCACAAGCTGCCAGCGTTCATTGTCATCAAGGTAGAACAACTCCCAGGACTCCGGCACCCTGCAGCAGGTCCATGGTTTATGGTCATAATATGTGGTCATTGTTGAGGGCTCGTTATCGTACCAGTATACCCTGGCAGATGATACTGTCTCAGGTTTATCGAATATATACTGCACCCACTGTATGGTATCATCCATGGGCCAGCGGTAATAATTGGATATAGGTATATTCTGGTTGTATGGGATGACGTACTGGTCGTTAACGCCCGCCAGGGTGGTGGTGTCGTATGAGGATATCACCCTGCTCCTCGATGCAATTGTAAGCTCCTGGACGGGATGAGGTATAACAGCATTTTCCTTACAGGGTATCCATACCATCATCCCGGCCGGACCCCTGTTGGCCCATAGGTAATACGGTATGGCAGTTATTTCCTGCTCATTTATAAGGGGTTCATTGTTGCCCTGTTGCTTTTTGAAGCTGTAGCCCGTGGTGGTGATTGCGTATGTCCCATCAAGCAGCTCATCCCTCTTTTCCACAGTAAACACAGCCTCCGGCTCAATCATTATATTCTGCACTAGACCATCACTGTTATCAGGTCCCTCAAGACAGTAAACTATCGGCCCGCGCTGGATAGCAAACCTGCCCTTGTCATCTTCAACCCTGTCATTTGCAGCTATCTTACGTGTTTGCATCGGCAGTTCCATTATCACCACGTCACCGTCAGACCATTCCCTTTCTATAACTGCATAGCCATCCTCCATTGTGTAATTCATTGTCTTGCTGTTGATACTTATACTTGCCATTCCGGCCGGGTCATCCATAAAATAATACAGGGCAGAAGGAACAGGATTACCCAGGGTCCATCCCGGTATCCTTATCCTGAGGGTGAGATCATCGTTATCCATCGGATCAACTTTTATTCTTACCATCCCATCCCAGGGATATCCTGTTTCCAGGCTTATCTCCACCGGGCCATCTTCCAGTTCAACCCTGCTGTTGCTGCCAATGAAAAGGTTGACATACAGGTCGTTGTCTTTATGGGCATATATAAATCCAGGCACCTGCGGCATGAATCGCACTATATTAGTCAGGCAGCAGGGCACACCGTAGTATGATGCACGCTGGTATTGGCCGGTCGATGCCAGCGGATTAGGATAGAAGAAGCGGTCGCCTGATATTGACACTCCATCCAGGAGGCTGTTATACAGTATCCTCTCCAGCACGTCAATATAAGCAGCATTGCCTTTCAGGCGGAACATACGTTCGTTCCACAGTATATTGGCTATTGATGCGCAGGTTTCGTTATAGGCTGTAATATTGGGCAGGTAATACGGTTCGCCAAATGCCTCGTGGTCAGCATAAGCACCCGTGCCACCGGTGATATACAGTTTTGATGAAACCATGCTGTTCCATATCCTGTCTATGGCTGCTGCGTAGTCTTTATCTCCTGTCAGAGCCACTATATCGGTCACACCTGAGTACAGGTACAGTGCACGCACGGCATGACCAATAGGTTCTTCCTGGTTGGCGACTTTCTTATGCGACTGGCTGTATTCCGTGCCGTTGGGTCCGCGTGAATCGATAAAGAATTTCGACAGCTCAAGGTAATCCTCGTTCCCTGTTGCCCGGTACAGCTTCACCAGTGCCAGCTCCACCTCCGGGTGGAAGGGGTAGGAGACCAGCTTACCCGGGCCGAAGACTGACAGCAGCAACTCTGCATTTTTTTCAGCCACCTCCAGCATATCAGTCTTACCTGTAGCCTGGTAATGGGCTACGGCAGCCTCGTACATATGCCCCGGTCCGTAGAGGCCATGGGTTCCGCCCGTCTCACCGAAGTCATCCGTTCCCAGCCACCGCAGCGAGTCGGGCAGGGGAGTGCCATCGGGATTTGTCCGGGCTCGTCCCAGGTTGCCGTCGGGTTGCTGCGAATCCTTTACCATCTGCACCAGCGAGTCGGCAAGCACCTGCAGCTGCGGGTCATTTTCCGTCATCAGGTAATAGCACACTCCTTCAAGCACCTTATACAGGCTTGATCCGCCTATTCTGCCTTTATCATTCAGCTGTTCCAGCACGTAAGGCATGGTAACTTCGAGATTACGCTCTATCTTGTGGTTCCAGAAAGTGTCTGTCAGTTCCACATCGGAAAAGTGCACCGCTTCAACAGGATAATCTTTTGCTTTTTCACCGCATCCGGATAAAAGGACAGCTATAGTCAGGGATAGAATAATGAGGCTTCTGCTTTTCATACAATTGAAGTTTTTAATTTCTACCCCAAGTTATCCTATTATTTAACACAGGTCAATAAAAGAATGTGCTTCTACAACATGAAGAACCATTATTGATTATTCACTTCATCATTCGATATTCGATATTCAATATTCGATATTGGCTTCGCCGAGCTCGAATCCCTCACTCCTCTACTATCTCAACCCTCCTGTTCTTCGCCCTTCCTTCCTCAGTCAGGTTAGAGGCCACTGGTGACAGTGAGCTCACCCCGTATGCTTTCAGCTGGCCTGCATCAACGCCATAGCCCGACACCATCTTATCCATGACCGCCTTAGCCCTGTTCTCCGATAGGGACATATTGTTGTCGAAGTCACCCACATTATCGGTATGACCTACTATGAAGAACTTATTGTCCGGGTTGGCCTTAAGATATTCCGCGATATTCTTCAGTGCAGGCTCTGACTCGGATTTGATAGTTGCTTCCCCTGTATCAAAGAGCAAGCCGGAAAGCACGCTGTGACCTGATAACTGCAGGCCTTTTTCTATCGATCTTGCTGTCACCAGGCCTGTCTTCATCTCTTTCTCTTCTATCACATCCATAGAAGTAAGTATCCAGTCAGCGTCGTCATCGGATGAAATGTAAAGTACTATATAAACATTCCTTCCTTCATTAAGCCCGCTGGCCACAAGATACCTGAACCCCATTCTTCCGTCAGGATGGTCATAAGGTGATGACATCTTATTGATATCACCATAATAATTATAGAACCAGAACTCCCAGCCAGGCTGTTTTGCCATTTTATCCGACCAGGTAAAGAGCGTAGTGAAGTTAGCACTTTCAAGGGCCAGCTCATAGTTTTTATAGATCTCGAAAACCGTGTGATCACCCTGTGTGCTGTACTGTATCCTTGTTACTTCACCTTCGATATTAAGCACCTCCTCCACCTGTCCTTCCTCCTCGGTAAAGCCCAGGACAAGTGTATACTCATCATAATTCTTATGATCGTAGAATTCAATTACAGAACCTTCGAAGCGGGAGATAAGAGCATGGTCTTTCCCTCCCTCGATATCTGTATCTCTCTGTGCAAGGATGTTTACCGGAACCATCAATGCACAGACCGAAAAAAAGAAAAATACTTTCTTCATGATTAATACTTTATTGATCTTATGAAAAAAATTGATTGTTAGTAATACTGCCAACGAAAATATAAGTACACTACTAAATCATTAATCTTTAGTAGTTTTAAGAGATAAGGCATTTTTAATGGCCCTAATGGCACACCAAAACGCATAAGTTCCAGTCTAGGTGTTAAGATTATACAAATTACAAAATTCTGTGGAAATAAGCAAGATAGAACAATTTTTACGTTCAACGTTAAGCGTTCAGTGTTCAATGTTCCGGGTTCCATGCTCCTCGTTAGCTCAACAGCGAATGCTTCAGCATAAACGCTCAATCCCCTCAACAGTCACTCGGTTTGAATGTTTGAGATGTTTGAATGTTTGATTAATTTCTGTTCCTTCGTCTCTTAGTCCACAGTCTTCAGTCCACATTCCCCAATCTTCAGTCTGCAGTACTCCTTTCTTAATGCCGACTGCCAACTGCCGACTGCCGACTGAGGACTTATGTCTCATCTCTTGCCTCTTGCATCTCATCTCTTAGTCTCTAAGCCGCTCCGTCACTAAGTCCCTTTTCCTGCCCCCTGTTTCATCAGCCGACAATGTCAGACGTAGTTTTAACGAAGTCTGAAGGAGTCCTCGGGACGAAGGTAGTAACGTTGGAGGATCCTTTCTCCATTCTTATTTGCCTCGTATTCATTACTTTCTTAAATTTAACATATTAAACCATATAAACGGCCATGCCCAGCCTAATCCCCGGATACGAATACGACATCTTCATCAGCTACCGCCAGAAAGACAATAAGTATGATGGCTGGGTGACAGAGTTTGTAGAAAATCTTAAACGTGAGCTTGACTCGATGTTTAAGGAAGAAATAAGTGTTTATTTCGACATTAATCCTCACGACGGACTTCTGGAGACCCACGAAGTTGATGCTTCCCTCAGGGAAAAACTCAAATGTCTGGTATGTATACCGATAATTTCCCGGACCTATTGCGATCCCAAATCATTTGCCTGGGAACATGAATTCAAGGCTTTTATAGAACTGGCTTCCACCGACCAGTTCGGATTAAAGATAAAACTGCCAAACGGGAATATTGCAAACAGGGTCTTACCTGTGCGTATTCACGATCTTGACAGTTCTGACATCAGTTTATTTGAGTCTACCATTGGCGGAGTTCTGAGACCAGTTGATTTTATCTACAAGGAAACAGGAGTAAACCGCCAGCTCCGGGCAAAAGATGATGATATCATCAAAAGCCCCGGTCATGTACTCTACCGCGATCAGATAAACAAGGTTGCCCTGGCCGTCAGGGAGATCATCCAGAGTATGAGGTTGCAACTTGCCAGGGACAGGAAAAAAGAAAAAGAAATCCCGGGTGAGGAGAAAATTAAACAACAGGAGTATTTATCAGAAGAACAGTTAAGGCTTGAAAAAGACGAGTCAAAGGATAAAATCAAACCTGATCAGGCCAAACCGGAGAAAACCGGGAAAACAAGTCCTGCCTTTTTCAAACCCAAAATGCTGATCCCGCTGTTTATTCTGCTTTTCATCCTGGCTGGTGCAATTCTCCTGTTGAATCACAGGGCCAAAGTCAGGTGGGCTAAAGATGAAGGATTGCAGGAGATCGAGAGATTATATGACGAAGAAAATTATGTTGAAGCTTTCAATCTGGCCGGAAAAGCTGAAAGGTACATTTCAAAGGATTCTTTGTTAATGGAACGGCTCTCAAAAGTGGGAACAAAACTGACTATCCTCACCGACCCTCCGGAAGCAGATGTTTTTTGGAAGGCATACTCCGACACTTCCGATTCATGGCCGCATATCGGGCAAACTCCTATTGATGGCATCAAGATGCCTGTTCAAACATTCTATCGTTTCAGAATCGAAAAGACCGGTTACGAAACTGTTTTCGGTGCGACAAGGACAAGTGTTGATACTCTGTCACGTAAACTTTTTAAAACAGGAGAAATACCGCCGGGGATGGTATATGTTGACGGATACTGGGATGAAGTGAAAAACACCTGGGAGGAAGAGTATGGATCCTTTATTGATAAATATGAAGTAACTAACAAACAGTATAAAGAATTTGTTGATAAAGGAGGCTACAGGAACCATGCCTATTGGACGAATGAATTTATCAAAGATGGGAAAAAACTTTCGTTTGATGAAGCCCTGTCGAAGTTCATTGATAAAACGGGAAGGCCCGGCCCTTCAACATGGGAAGCAGGTGATTATCCCGAAGGGCAGGATGATTACCCTGTTAGAGGTGTAAGCTGGTACGAAGCAGCTGCCTTTGCTGAATACTCCGGGAAAATACTTCCGACTGCTGATCACTGGGATAGTGGTGTGGGTTTCTACTGGCCTTCCATTTGGACTAATTTCGGACCAGAAATATATCCTTTAAGTAATATAGATAGTAAAGACCTTGTACCAGTAGGCAGAAAAAAAGCTATATCATGCTTCGGTGCATACGATATGGCCGGTAATGTAAGAGAATGGTGCTCGAATGAATCAAGTAATGGACGAATTATAGCAGGTGGAGGATGGGATGATGCAAGCTATGTTTTTGAAACCTGGAATCAGCTTCCTTCTTTTGACCGCTCTCCCCAGAATGGATTCCGGTGCGCTTTGTATATTGATAAAGAAAGAATTCCCGGAACTGCTTTCAGATTTATCGAGTTATCGACCAGAGATGAGAGGGATTATTCCAGGGAAAACCCGGTCCCGGAACAAACATTCCAGATTTATAAAAACCAGTTTCTATACGATAGGACTGAACTTAACGCAAAAATTGAAGAGAGAGACAATACTCCAAACGACTATATCATCGAGAAAGTAACTTTTGATGCAGCTTATGGAAAAGACAGGATGATCGCATATCTTGCTCTTCCCAGGAACGCATCCCCTCCATACCAGGCACTTATTTTCTTTCCGGGCTCAATGGCTATCCGTTATAAAGATCTGAAAACAAACAGATATGGACCTGAAGCTTTAGAGTTTGTTTTAAAAAGCGGCCGGGCAGCGGTGTTCCCGATCTATTTCGGAACCTTTGAAAGAAATGACAATCAGGTACGGAAAAGTGACGCCGAGCACAGTCATCAGTATACTGAAAATTTGATCAAGTGGGTAAAAGATTTCAGCAGGTCGATTGATTATCTGGAAACCCGCCCCGATATAGATATTGATAAGCTTGGATTTTACGGATTTAGCTGGGGAGGACGATTAGGTGCTATTATCCCGGCTGTTGAAAAACGCCTGGCAGTTAACATATTGGTCCTGGGTGGATTCAATCCCTTTAGTCCATACCCGGAAGCTGATGAAATCAATTACGTTTCTAGGATCAGCATTCCTACCCTGATGCTGAACGGTAAATACGATTCCTCTTTTGACCTTGATAATCAGGTTATTCCATTCTTCCGCCTTATTGGAACCCCGGAAGCAGATAAGCGTCTTTGTATATATGAATCAGGGCATTATATTTCACAAAAATATAAGGTAAAGGAGGTTCTGGAATGGCTGGACAAGTATTTCGGACCGGTGAATTATTTACATGAAGAATAAAAAAAGGTAAGCAGAATCCTGCCGTATAAACAAAAATAATCCCCACCTCTGCGTAATCAGCGCTAATCAGCGCAATCTGCGTTTCTCATCTCTCATCTCTCATCGCTCTTATCCTAATCGGTCCCATTAACCCTGAAGATACCAGCTCCGACTCCCTCGTATAATACCTGTAAGTAGTATACGTATACCTCGCCTCAGGATCTACCTCATCGCCTATCAACCTGTTAACCCACAGGTTAGCTACCTGTATCTCAAGATGATTGGTTCCTTCCTGTATGGCACCCGACAGGTCAAGCTGCCACGGAGCACACCATGCCACACCCATGTCTTTGCCGTTAAGTATCACCCTCGCTATATGGTTCACCTTTCCCAGGTCTATGTATACAGGTCCCTCCGGTATTTCAGGCAGCTCAAATGATTTATGGTAGCTGGCTATCCCTGAATAATACCTTATCCCTCCTTCAGGCCTTGAGGTCCAGTCGACCAGCGAATCAAACACTACCTCTGCCGGGCCACCCCATGCAGTGTCAAATGATACTGTCCATGGACCCTCCAGCTCAAGAATGGTCTTCTCAGCGGAGAAGTTTGACCTCTCTGCTTGTTCTGCTGCACGTTTCCCGCGTCCCGTGAATACTACGAAATAGCCCTGGTAGGCGTCCAATTTAACCGGTATGGTGGTCATCCCATCATGGTGATGGTATTCAGGAAGTGGACGGATCTCCCCCGTAAGCGGATCCCATAATTCAGGAACACCCTTTCTTACACGGAAGGTGCAATTAGTATTAATAAGCTCATCACTCGTGTTTGAAATAAAATAAATATCCATCTCCCCGTTGCGGCGATGGGTGTAGCGCACAGGACCCTCAGACCGGAAATCTTCCTGCACACCCATCTCTTTAAGGACATAGGCTGTCGCCTCGTAATGAGGGTAGAGCTCACCCTGTATTTCTTCAGATAAGCTGCCACCCCAGGTAATGCTGCCTTTTCCACAGCTTATTTTAGTTACTTCAGATGGGGGCTCAAAGCCGCCCCATATCTCTTTTGAGAGGTTATATACAATAGAATCACATTCAGGATAATTAACCAGGCTCGGCGACTTTACCGGTGGCCCACCGACAATAACAGCTCCCTGCTCTGCAAGCGATTTGATCTTTTGTAGCAACTCCGGTGTCATAGTATCATATATTGGCATCACAAGAATATGGTATGATGCCCCGCCGGGAAAAACGATCTTTCCATCTTTCACCTTCGCCATATTCATCAGCATTAATGGAGAAATGCCGTCGAAATTATATCCCCGGCGGTCCGGTATGCTGTCACTACCACTTAAGGCAGATTCCGGCGGCCTGAATATATGAGGTGCTCCTTCAGGTGTCAGGTACAGCACATCTGCAATATACTGTCCCTGCTGCAGCATGTACTGGCATCTGGTTATATAACGATGGTATTCACCTACCATGGTCCACCATGTCTGTCCCCTGTCCCAGTGCACCCCGTAAGGTCCCATGGTCATGCCCGGGCGCAGGCTGTCGCCCAGCGATTTATGCACGAATGTATGGTACACAAAGCGATTGATGCCTGCACAGAAGGCCCAGTCGCCCTGGTTCTTCATAGACCCCGGGTACATCTTCCATGCCTCATTACTCAGTGCCGTGAATGCTTCCGCTGCCAGCACCGGGCGGCCATGGATATGGGCTATTGAACCCGATTCAAAGACGCTATAAGTGGTATTGAACCCATACCCTTTGCTCCAGAACTCGCACATAGGCACATCGGCCGGCGATCCCAGGTCCAGGTCGGCTGTGGGATTCATATCATAGGGTTCAATGGATAAGCCGAAGCCGTATTCACGGCTAATATCCTTTATCCTGCCCACGTGGTTCTCCATCACGAGCTCCTGTGACGTTATCCTCATATCCCAGAGGAAGCGCTCAGTCTGATCCGGGCTGCCCACTATTTTTCCATCATATGCCGGCAGCCATGGCAGGGGGTCATAGCCCCTTCGTTTCATGAATTCATCCATAAATCCCTCGGTCCAGTTCTGAGCCCCCATCTCCCAGCTGTCCATATGGATAAAGGTCCACCCTCTATTTGAACCCGGTCCAGGGCGACCGGTCTTTTCAATGAGCTTTCCCAGGAAATTATCAAAATGGTGGTTAAAAGCCGTGGCACTGAACTTATCACATTCAAAGCCTATTCCCGGTCTTGGTGCCGGGCGGGTGACAGCCCCGTTATTGCGTAAACCGAACCGCATGATGGTCCAATTGCCTTCAGGCACCTCCCAGGTGAAACGGCCATCATCCTGCATGTATGCTGTCACATTAATAACCTCTTGCTCCGGGATTATTGCACCTGCTGGTACGTCCGGGTATTCAGCTTGGGCCTGCAGGAAAGGCTTTACTCCCTCCTGTGATGAATAGGGAGAACGATATACCAGGGCCTTTTCGGTAATATCTTTTATCCTGGTAGTGTCTGATGGAGCAGGGAAGGCCAGGACTATTACATCTTCATAATATTCAAGCCATCGCTTTTTCATCTCCGTGCCAAGGCTGTTCTCACCGAATATGGGAGGGTGGGGTGGTGGAACGGGCAGCTGTATATCGCATTCACCCGGCCCTTCCACCGTGGTTGAAGACGACACCAGGTGTCTCATCGATTCTTCCGGTTTTACCCAGGGACCGCCCGAGCCTGTCCAGCCCGGACCGACACCCATTGTTATCTCTATGCCCAGCCTTTCCGCTTCACGCACCGCATGAACAAATAGTTCCTGCCACTCGTCGCTGAGGAAATCCACCGGTCCGCGTGGTACATCCACGTTCACTTCCAGGAACACCAGGTTACCGATCCCTGCCTCTTGCATCGATTCCAGGTCAGCCGTCATCTCCCCGCGCGACAGGTTACCATCCATGAAGTACCAGTACACCCCCGGCTTTGCCGTATCGGGAGGCTCCCTGAATGACTCTGCCAGGGTCTTATAGTCCACCACCCAGGTATCCCCGGTCCTTCTGTTACAACAGGTTATAATAATGATAATCAAACCCGTGACTATGAACACTATCGGATACCGCAAAGCCCGTTTCATTTTGATAATACTGATTTACCCCTGCTTATCAAAATTATACTTATTTCATGCAAATTCAAACAGAATTGTTGCATCACATAGTCATCAATTACTTTTAAAAGTAATTTTTACCTCATAGATGCGTTAATCAAATAGTGAGCCTGATCTTTTAAAATTTTGACCTATGAGAAAAATGAAAAAGTTACAGTACAGGTGTATATTTATTATTGCTTTCATGGTAATGATATCTATTGAAGGCTATAGCCAGAGACCCCTTCCGGATGAACTCCTCAGAAACCCGATAGAGGGACAAATTAAATATATAGAGGAACATACCAGGATTTATGAAAACTACCGGGCAATAAGGGAGGATATGTTTCAGAAAATCAACAGTAACATTATGGATTCTCTAACAGCGAACAAAATTGAGATTACCGGATTAAATAATCTTATCTCAACCCTGAACAGTGCCAATGATTCCCTGAATAATTCACTTGAAGAGACAATATCCAGCCTGCAGGAAGTTACCCGGACAAAAAACAATATCAGACTTTTTGGCATGAAAATCAATAAGGTAGCCTATAATTCAATTATGTTGACAATTATTGCAGGATTAATAATTGTGCTGGCAATAGGATTTACCGTGTTTAAAAGAAACAGGTTTGTAACCATCAAAACCAGGGACGAATTTAAGAAACTTAATGAGGAGTTTGAAACCTATCGCCAGTCTTCCAGGCTAGCCCGTGAAAAAATGACAATGGATCATTTCAGAGAAATAAAAAAGCTGAAGGGAATCTGATTTCTCGGGGCGCTCAACAGCGAATGCTTCAGCATGAGCGCTCAATCCTCTCAACCTTTCTGAGTCCAGCCTCCGTTTAAGTCGTTGAAGAGTTTAAGAGTTTAATGATTTACTCTTATCATAAACCACTTAAACCACTTAAACTTTTCAACTCTAACAGATTCTTCCTTTTTATACTATCCTAAATCATTTAACAGTAAGTAAATTGTTAATCGTTGGTTGCTTTCCCTGCTCCCTGCTCCCTGCTTTGTCCTCCGAAGCTTTAGCGAAGGAGGACCCCCTAAACATTTTTAATAAATAATAAATACTTTTGCATCTAGAAAACATATCACCTTAATAAAGAAATAAAATGAAGAACAAATCAAAATGTATTACCTGCATGGCAGCACTGCTGTTTCTGGCAGCCTGCACACCAAAAGCGCCCACCGACCTCACGCAAACCGGTTTTATTCCCCAACCCGCAAGCGTTACCGCCACCGGCGATGCTTTTAAAGTATTTGCTACTACTGCGGTTTATTATCAGTCCGGAGCGGAAGGCTTGCAACATACCGCTGCGTACCTGGCAGGACAATTGATCGGGATTTCAGGGCTGACCATTAGTACCGAGGCTGCAGACAAGGCACCGTCAAGGGGAATTTACCTTGAAGTGAGCGATGATGATGCCGAACTGGGTAGCGAGGGGTATGAGCTGAACATCGGCAAAAGACTGGTGACCATTAAAGCCGGTTCAGCGGCCGGTTGTTTCTATGGCGGTCAAACCCTGCTGCAAACCCTTCCCGTGAAAGCTGCTGAGGGCGAAGAACTGACCATTGCCACCGGTACGGTCCATGATTTTCCGGAATACGTCTATCGCGGTTTCATGCTCGATGTGGCGCGCCATTTTTTCGGTGTTGAGGATGTTAAGAGAGTGATCGATTTGCTGGCTGTTTATAAAATGAACGCACTCCACCTGCACCTTACCGACGACCAGGGCTGGCGCATTGAAATCAAGTCGTGGCCGATGCTCACCGAAATAGGAGGCAGCACGGAAGTGGGCGGCGGCGAAGGAGGGTTCTACACGCAGGAACAGTATGTCGAAATTGTGAAATATGCACAGGAGCGGCACATTACCATCATTCCGGAGATCGACATGCCGGGACATACCAATGCTGCCCTGGCATCTTATGCGGAGCTGAACTGCGATGGCAAAGCCCGGGAATTGTACACCGGGACCGACGTGGGCTTCAGTACCCTTTGTACCGACAAGGAGATCACCTATCAGTTTGTGGATGATGTGGTGAAGGAGATTACGGCTCTTACGCCCGGTCCGTGGTTTCACATTGGTGGCGATGAATCCCATGTAACGGCACACGACGACTATGTTTATTTTATTGACCGTGCACAGGACATTGTGGTAAAATATGGGAAAAAAGTGATTGGCTGGGACGAGATTGCCAATGCCACCCCGGTGGAAGGCACCACCGTTCAGTTCTGGGCCGATGTTGAAAATACCACCATGGGAGTGGAAAAAGGAGCCAGTGTGCTGATTTCTCCGGCAGCACGTGCTTACCTGGATATGCAGTACGACTCCACTACTTACCTGGGATTGCACTGGGCAGGGTACATTGAAGTGGATCACGGGTATACCTGGGATCCGGCAACCCTGGTCGAAGGGGTCACAAAAGAAAACATCCTGGGTGTGGAAGCGCCACTGTGGACCGAAACCATTACCAGCATGGACGAACTGGAATACATGGTTTTCCCGAGGCTGCCCGGCTACGCCGAGATAGGGTGGACGACCCCGGCTCTCCGGAACTGGGAAACTTACAAACTACGTTTGGCTGACCACGGCAAACGCTTCGAAGACCTTGATATCGACTTTTACCGCTCGCCGCTGGTACCCTGGAGCGAGTAGTCCCAAGGTTCCCCCTTTCAAGGGGGTTAGGGGGATGGCCTTATACTGTTGAATCGTTAAATCGAGAAGGGTGAGCCCCGAGGCCTCGTGGACGAATCCTGCGAGCTCGGCGAAGCCAATCGGGCATATATGGTAAAAGTTAATCCTAATTCAATGATTACACGATTCAATGTTTGCTCGCTACCAATGTGCAGGGTGAAAAATTTTAGTTTACTATTAACCTTTGTTTTTGTGGATAATTGAAATTATAATATATTTTTTGCAACATGTGTCGTTATTCAGTAACTTTCGCAAAAAAAATAACGGAATATTTTGAATGGTAAGCCAAATATAAAAATAAGGGACTGGGTTGAAAGTCTAGCGAATAGGGGCCGTATCTCTTTTTCGTTGAGCCAACTTTTATCTGAGAATCCTGATATTTCTGAGACTGCTGTCAGAAGTGCAATAAGCCGTCTATCAAATAAAGGTAAAGTTATATCCATCCATAAAGGATTTTATTTAATCATTACTGCCGACTATGCTCTCAGGGGAATCATTCCTCCTATCCAGTTCATCGACGACCTTATGAAGTATTTGAACAGGCCTTATTATGTTGGTACTGTCAGTGCAGCTGCACTTTACGGTGCTGCCCATCAGGCACCCCAGGAGTTCTTTGTGGTTACTGTATATCCTGCAATGAGGCCAACTGAAAAAAAAGGAATAAAAATTAGCTACATCAGCAAAAGTAACTTACCTGAAAAACTGTTGAACAAGCGAAAAACCAGGACTGGATATGTAAAAGTGTCATCTGAGGCATTAACCGCAATAGAGCTTGTTCAGTACCATGACAAATCTGGAGGGTTATCACTTGTTGCTACTATATTGTATGAATTAATGAAAGAAATTCAGCCAGAGTCTTTTTCAGAAGACCTGCTTTCTTTTTCAACTGTTTCTGCCATTCAGAGATTGGGCTATTTGCTTGAATATGAGCTGGACAATAAATTGCTTGCTGATTCATTATTTGAAAACTCAAAGCAGTATGGATCTAAATTCCAGAGAATTCCGCTAAGACAATCTACACCATTCAAAGCTGTTTCATCAGATAATAGGTGGCGAGTGGCAGCAAATGTCAAAATTGAGATTGATGAAATATGATTCCATACAATTACATAATAGAATGGTCAGAATTTTCACCTTGGTATAGTACAGAGCAGGTTGAACAGGATTTAGTCATTAGCAGGTCCCTGGTTGAGCTCTTTTCAGATGAAGTAATCCGGAATAATCTTACATTCAGGGGAGGGACAGCAATACATAAATTATTTTTTTACCCTCAGCCAAGATATTCTGAGGATATAGACCTTGTTCAGATTAAACCCGGACCATTTGGTCATATCATAGACAGGATAAGAGATATTTTGTCATTCATTGGAGAACCCAAAAGGACTCAGAAAAATCGAAATAATACGTTAATATTTAGATTCGATTCTGAAACTGAACCTGTTCAACCACTCAAACTAAAGGTTGAAACCAATTGCAGGGAACACAGGTCATTATTTGATCTGGAATACAAACTATTTGAAGTAAAGTCATCTTGGTATAATGGCAGTAGCAGAATTCCAACATTTCAAATTGAAGAATTAATTGGAACAAAACTTCGTGCTCTTTATCAACGTAAAAAAGGAAGAGATCTTTATGATATTTATAAAGCGCTGAACTCAAAATTGCCTATATCAATTGAAAAGACCATCCTTGCCTACAAGTATTATATGAAGGATGAAGCCTCAGGAATCCCGGACAAAGAAACCTACCTTGAAAATATTACCATGAAAATTAGGGATCCTGAATTCAGGGCTGATACATCAATATTACTAAGAGGTTCAGAGAGATATGAACCTGAATCAGGATATAAGATCTTAAAAGACACCCTGTTTTCAAAATTATAAAAGCTAATTCTAGTTGGATAAACCCCTCAACCCTCTCAACTCATTCTAAACTCATTCTCAACTTCATTCAACCTTTATTACTCCTATATACGCTACCCTCAATCATTTAGCAGTAAGTATAATTGATATTCGTCGGCTGCTTTCCCTGTGCCCTGAGCCTTAGCCAACTCTTGCCTTTTGCTCGCTCCCACCAGCTACAATCACAACCCGCTCGCGAGCTCACAGTCCTCACATGCTTTCAGCATGTTCACACTGCTCGGTTGTCTTTTGTCTTAAATAAAGTCTTGCTCGCATTGATTATATTTATCCAAAAAATAACTCCATATGAAAACCTTCATTACAACATTAATCGCAATCATTCTTAGCATAAGCATCTTAAACGCCCAGGAAATAAAATTCCCCGAGCCCGACCGTGAAGGAGGTATGCCGTTAATGAAAACACTCGACCTGAGGCATACGTCGAGGGAGTTCTCTTCCCGTGAGCTGCCAATTGATCTCATGGGCAATCTTTTCTGGGCTGCCTGCGGCACCACGCGCGGGGAATACAGGACAGTCCCTTCGGCTGTCAACTGGCAGGAAGTAAGGGCATATGCCGTAACAAAGGAAGGCATATACCTGTATAATGAAAAAGGTCATTACCTTGAAAAACTTATCGACGGCGATTACAGGGAATATACCGGCACTCAGGCATTTGTCAGGGATGCGCCTCTGACGATAGTCCTTGTCGCCGACTATACCAGGATGGGCAATATTGACGATACTGGAAAGTTAAAATATTCATGGGCCGATGCGGCTTATATCTCCCAGAATATATACCTTTTTTGCGCCTCAGAAAACCTTAACACTGGCGTACGTGCCCTTATCGACAGGGAAGAGCTCTCAGAAAAGATGAAGCTCGACAACAACCACAAAATCATCCTGGCCCAGTGCGTGGGCTACACGGTGGAGTAAGGCACAGAGCACAGAACACAGAGCTAAGCGAAGTGCGCATCGAAGGGTGGTGCACTTTGCAACTGGATACAATCACTATTGTTACCTAAATTCCCATAATCTCCCCCCAAGACGAGTTGAAGTTGATTTTCTATTGCCGCTGATCATTTGTTATCTCCGTAAGCTGGTGAAAACAATTGTATCGTAATATTTTATTACTTAATTTTGGTAATACAGCAGCTAACCTGATGAAAAAATAATAATATTAACTATGGTACAGGCATACCTGAAATAAAGTGATTGTGTAAATGACTTATTGTTCATTGTTAAAAATAAACATAAGGCGCAACCCCAAAAGCCATAAATAAAGAAGGGATAATTTAAAACAAAAAATATGAAAATATTGACATTGATTTTAATTGCAACTGTATTTGTATTTAACACAGCTGCGCAGCAAAGTGATAAGACTTACACGGATGGTCGTATTGGCATAATATTGGATTTATTGGAAAGAACTGACAATTATCCCTCTGAATTGAAATCACCCGGCGAGCGGTCTCCGATACTTAAGGAAGGTCATAATTGGGTAGTTGTATATTTTACTATAGAAACAATAAACAATATACATATTGTAAGCTTTGGTGGCCGTGATGCTGAAAAGTCTATTATTTATGATGATAGAGGGGAAACACACAAACTATACACTTGGTCCTCTGACGGATGGAAGTTTGTAGATCCGGACAAAGGCCTGACTGGTCCTGGTGAATTTCCTCAAGGATCTAAAGTTATTATAGTTTTTGAATTCCCTGAAAATGAAAATCCTAAAGAGCTATCGTTTGTGTATTATTACATAGAAACGTGGGATGATGAACATAATCAGAAAGGTAAGTTTAATATTCTGATTGAACCAACCTCATGAAATCAAAAACAGTATTACTTTTTATCGCCCTGTCATTCTTTCTATCAACAGCTTCCTATTCACAAACAAAAATCATTTTTGATACCGATTTTGGAGGTGATGCCGATGACCTTGGAGCCCTGGTCATGCTGCATCATTTTATCGACAGGGGAGAATGCGAACTGCTGGGTATCATGTGCTGGTCGACTGAAGAGTATGCTGTATCTGCCATTGATGCCGTGAACAGGTTTTACGGGCATCCGGGTGTCCCTGTTGGTGCCAGGAAAGACGATACATTTCATACGGACTGGAACTACACCAGGCCGATCAGTGACCGCTTCCCTCATGAACTGAACCACGACAATGTGCCGGATGCTGTCTTGCTGTACAGGAAAATATTATCAGGAAATCCTGACAGCAGCATTGTAATAGTCACCGTGGGGCCGCTGAAGAATATAGAAAGACTGCTGAGATCGGGCAGCGATTCAATATCCGGGCTGACAGGTAAGGAGCTTATTGAACGCAAGGTCAGGGAATTTGTGATAATGGGAGGGGAGTATCCTGAGGGAGACAACGAATGGAACTTTGATGGCGGTATGCAGGGGGTTACTAAATATGTTATTCCCAGGCTCAGTATGCCAATTACATTTTCCGGGTATGAAATTGGGGAGGGTATAAAAACAGGTGAAGTCTTTAACGATATTGATCCGGATACACCCCTTTATGTCGGTTTCATGCATTTCAGCGAGAATGCCCCCTGGATAAAAGAGAATTTCAGGGGAAAGATCCTTGATAATTCGACTTATGATCAGACAGCAGTCCTGTATGCTGTAAGAAAAGGTGTGGGTACGTACTGGAATAAAGTGACAGGCGGCAAATGCGTACCGGACGAAAAAGGAGGGAATAAATGGATTAAAGACAACAACTCCAATCATTCCTATCTCGTCCTGAAAATGGGCAGGGAAGAGATAGCAGCACAAATCGAATGCTTCATGCTGGGCGAGTTTTAATTCAAACTTTGCCTTTCGCATCCAAAAAAGATCACAACATGCAACTGGATGAATTAAGAAAACATTTCGAACGTGAGATTTCAGGTTACAACCAGCGAGGGGTAGATGATTTCGAGGGTTATTCTCCGGCAGAGATGCGATATATTTTATATGATCCTTTCGGGGGAAAGAGCCCTGTGGAGATTCTCAGGATGTCCGCGGAAGACTACAGGAAGATACCCATGCTCAACCAGGTTAAATACCTTACATCCGTTGTCGGCTCAGGGAATGGACTCAAGCTTACCAAGCTCGGGTTTTTACCTGTTAAGGTTGTTGCCGACATATATTCACAGGGCTACTTAAAGGATGAATTTATTGAAAAAGGCATATATAAATTATACAAGGAAACAGATTCCATAACCATCAGGCTGGCGCGTATTCTTACTGAAGTATCAGGACTGGTGAAGGTCAGGAAGAACGTGATGAGCCTGACCAGGGCAGGGGAAAAGACACTTCAGGATGATCATGATATATTGCTTAAGTTACTGGAAGTTTTTATGATGAAATACAACTGGGCGTATTTTGACGGCTACGGCCAGAATAATATTGGTCGCCTCGGTGCAGGCTTCACTTTTATCCTGTTAAGCAGGTATGGAGACGAGAAGCGGCTTGACAGGTTTTACGCGGAGAAATATATGAGGGCTTTCCCTGCCTTATTGAATGAAGTAGAAGGAGACCATTTCAGAGGCCCCGAAGATGTTCTGTCCCGTTGTTATTCCACCCGTACTTTCGAGCGTTTTCTTCATTTCTTCGGATTAATTGATATCGACACTGAAGGATTGCTGGAACCCAAATACATACAAAAGGCAGAACTCTTTGGCCGGCTCATCAAATGCAAACCATACGACCCAAAAATAAAATGAGGTACCTGCCACTTCGTCACTAAGTCCTTTCCGCCCCTCCCTTAGCCTCAGCCTTCTTTGTCCGCCGAAAATTTATCGAAGGCGGAAGCCTTAGCCTTTCTTCATCTCATCTCTCACCGCTCATCGCTCTGTCTTATGATTGAACCTTTATCAGTATTTGTTATTTTCCTGCATAACTATTAATTTCAAAGATCGCCATCAATAAATGCTTCAAACAAATGAAAACCAGATTCACACGAAGGCAATTCCTTCAAACCTCGACAAAAGGAGCCCTGTTTATCGGGGCGGGTGGTTCACAGATCATCATGCAGGGATGTGCCGGAAACAATACATACGACCTTATCATTACGGGGGGAATGGTTTACGACGGACTGGGCAACCCGGGTAAGGAAGTTGATATAGCTATCAGGGATGACAGAATAGTCCTGATCGGTGAAAACCTGGGCAGAAACAGAGCAGGCAGGATCATTGAAGCGGACGGCCTGGCCGTTTCGCCGGGATTTATAGATATGCACACCCATACGGACATTGGATTGCTGGCAAATCCCCTTGCAGAAAGCCATATCCGGCAGGGTATCACCATAGAGATCAGCGGCAATTGCGGCAGCTCCCCCTTCCCGGTGGCAGATGAAGTCTATGAAGAGATGAAAAAAGTGGTTAAAAATGAATATGATATTGACCTCAACTGGAGAGATATCACCGGGTTCTTTCAGCGTCTGGAAGAGAAAGGAATGGCACTGAATTATGTTACCTTACTGGGACAGGGTGATTTGCGCGGGAAAGTTGTGGGATTCAATGACCGGCCGGCAACTCCGGAACAGATCGCTCAAATGAAGATCATGCTGGATGAGAACATGAAAGCCGGGGCATGGGGGCTCTCAACCGGACTGGAATATGCACCGGGCAGTTATGCCGGCACGGAGGAGATCATTGAGCTATGTTATGTGGTCGCTGCAAACAATGGCATTTATGCCACCCACATGAGGGACGAGGGAGACACACTGCTGGAAGCCATGGATGAAGCGATACGGATAGCCCGCGAGGCCGGTGTCAGCACCCAGATCTCACATTTTAAGGTAGCCTATCCGCGCAACTGGCATAAGATAGACGCTGCCATTGAAAAGATTGATATGGCGAAGGATGAAGGGCTGCCGGTAATGGCAGACCGGTATCCCTATATTGCAGGTTCAACCGGTTTAAGCCTCTACTTCCCGCTCTGGGCAAGGCAGGGAACGACAAAAGATTTCATTGCCCGGTTGAAGGATCCTGGTCTGGATGAAAAGCTGCGCACCCATTCCCGGGAGCAGGGTGAAAAGATCGGGACCTGGGAGAACATCCGCATTTGTTCTGTGGCAACCGATAAGAACAGGCAACTGGAAGGAAAGAACATCCTGGAAGCGGCTGCCGAGGCAGGTAAGGATACGTACGATTTTATGCGGGACTTGCTGATTGAAGAGGAGAACCAGGTTAGCATGATCAGTTTCATGATGAAAGAAGAGAATCTGCAGCGCATCCTTGCCCATCCGCTCGTAAGCATCGGATCAGATGGTTCTGCCGTAGCACCCTATGGTGTTCTCAAAAAAGGGAAGCCTCATCCCCGCTTTTACGGCACCTTCCCCAGGGTATTGGGGAAATATGTCAGGGAAGAAAAGATCATGACCCTCCCGGAGGCCATCAGGAAAATGACCTCGGTACCTGCTGACAAGTTTGGTTTCAGTGGAAGGGGCAGGATAAGTGAAGGCTATTTCGCCGACCTGGTTGTCTTCGATCCCGGCCGGGTGACCGACCGGACTACCTGGGAAGACCCGCATCAATACCCCGAAGGCATTGAATACGTCGTGGTGAACGGCAAGGTAGCGGTGGAAGGAGGCGAAACCACCGGAACCCTCCCCGGCAGGATACTGAAAAAGAAACCTACTGCATCAAGTTAAGCTTCCCTGCGCGTATCGAAGGGTGGTGCGTTTTGTAGCTGGCCAAATGATAATACAATAGGCTCTATCTCAAATTCATCACCCTTCGATGCGCATTTCGACTCACCCTTCGCTTGCTCAGGGTTTGCTCAATGCTTACTCAGGGACCCTTGGATAGTGGAACGAACCGGCTATTATCGCAATAATGTAAATTGTCAATGTTTATCGAAAGCCGGAATTGAATAAGGGTACCTATTAGGCGAGCTGAAATGTTTCAGAAACGTATGCGACTTTCTACTGGCAGGTTAGCCAAATTAGTAGATTAACCCAAGGTCCCTGAGTAAGCTCATGGCACTGAGGTACGCGAAGTGCCATGAGCGCATCGAAGGGTGCTGCCTTTTGCAGCTGCCTGACTGATCATACAATAATCTCTGTCTCAAATTCATCACCCTTCGACTGATAGCTACTACTTGACACGTTGCTGCAAGTATCTATCTATTTACTCTAAAGCTGCAATCTTACCAGTTGAGCTCAGGGACCTTTGGCCGGTGGAACGAACCGGCTATTATCGCAATAATGTAAATTGTCAATGTTTATCAATAACCGGGTCAAATTGGTGTACCTATTAAGCAAGCTGCAATTTTTCAAAAACGTATGCAACTACATACTGGCAGGTTACCCAAATAAGTAGATTAACCCAAGGTCCCTGAGTAAGCGTTAAGCGGAGCGAAACGCGCATCGAAGGGTGCTGCAATCTACCGGAAAATTATCCAACTTAGTGCTGGAAGCCTGCCCTGAGTAAGCCCGAAGGGTGCATCGAAGGGTGGTGCACTTACACCCCAACCACGCCATTAATGAAGGTCTCTACGAAGTCAACAATCTTTTTCAATATTCTATCACCGACGGGTTTACGTTGAAGTAGGGTGGGTTTATCCCCTTCTAAAAGATCTAAGAGTTCATCACGCATGGGTTCTTTCTCACTGTATAGGAAATGTTCTATGAGTGCCTGTGTTCGCTCCTTATTTAAATTTTCTTTCTTCACCAGTTCCAGGAATGCTTTGTTTTGCTCGAAGTCCCAAAACTTTTCAAATTCCTGTGGAATGTCATCAGTGTTTTCAATGCCTTCAAGATTCTCTCTGATGAATCTTTCAATTAGTTCTTTCTTGCTACGTAATTGCTTTTCGGTGTTCAAGAGATTTGAAATCTCTTTTCTTACCTGTTCGGCATCCTTCTTTTCATTTGCTTTTAATTTAATGAGCAATTGGATGATATATCTAACATTGATTTCATCCCTGTGAATCAATTCCAATTCAAAATCAACATCGTCAAGAATGCTGACCTTATCGGCTTGACGATCACCTTTTACTTTATCATGCAAGTCGAGGTATTTGCTCTTGTAGTCTTCGAACTGCTGCTCATCCATGTCCAGATCTTCCCACTTGAAATCGGAAAATGAGCCAAGGATATTCTTTATTCGCATCAATTCCCTGAATGCCTTAATGAATTCTAGTTCATCATCTTCCGTTTCCAGTTCATTAACACTGTCGACCGTCGGAACAATCTGAAGGAGCTTTTCGAATGCTTCGTTAAATGCCGTAACATAATCATCATAAGGCTTCATGATGATAACCTCTATGGCATCCTTGTTACTGAAAAGTGTTATTGCCTCATCTGTAGCATTCTTAAGGTTACGGAAGGATACTATATTCCCCTGGGATTTTAACTCGTTAATAATCCGGTTTGTGCGGGAATATGCCTGTATAAGGCCGTGATATCTTAGGTTCTTATCAACATATAAGGTATTCAATGCAGGACTATCGAAACCTGTGAGGAACATATTTACAACAAGAAGGATGTCTATTTTTCGCTCCTTTACCTTTTTGCTGATATCATTGTAATAATTGTAAAAGCTCTGGCTGTCTCTGGTTGAATAGGCGCTGCCAAAAATCCTGTTGTAATCCTCTATAAACTCATCCAGTTTTTCACGGGTGTGGGAGTGCCTGTATTCTGCTTCAGGTTCAGCAGCTATTAATAATTCTTCAGAAGGAATGAACCCATTGGCATCCAGATCCTCCTCATTCTCAGTATAGCTGAATATGGTCGCTATTTTAAGGTTGTGCTGGCTCAGTAATTTCTTTCGCCTGAAGATCTCGTAATACTTTATCAGTGATGCAATGCTGCCTACGGCAAACATTCCTGTGAATGTCTTGTTATGGGTTTTCTTATTATGGTACGCTATGATGTAATCGACTATCTTCTCCAGTCTTTGTTCCGACTCAAGGAGTTCCTCTATATCTATATCCTCAACCTGTATATCAATTTCATTTGCACTCTCCCTGTCCCTGTACCTGCCGACATATTCCACCGAGAATTTCAGCACATTTTCATCTCTGATGGCATCTGTTATTACATATTTGTGCAGGCAATCGCTGAATAAATCAAATGTTGTTCTCTTTCCCTGAATATTTTTAACTGCATTATCCTTGAAGATAGGCGTACCTGTAAAGCCAAACATCTGAAGGTTCTTAAAGAAGCCTGTTATCCTTGCATGGGTTTCTCCAAACTGTGAACGGTGACATTCATCGAAAATAAATACAATCCTTTCGTTCTGAAGTTTCAGCATCCTTTCCAGGTGATGCTTTTTGCTAATGGCTACATTAAGTTTCTGAATGGTAGTTACTATCAACTTGGTATCATCGCGGAACTGTTTAACCAGCTGCCTTGTATTATCTGTTCCGTCAACGCTGCCTTTTGAAAAACTATTGAACTCCTTGATGGTCTGATAATCCAGGTCGCGGCGGTCAACTACGAACACCACTTTTTTGATTTTAGCAAGCCGGGTAAGTATCTGACTTGCTTTAAAACTGGTTAGCGTCTTCCCTGATCCTGTAGTATGCCAGATATAGCCATTTTTTTGACTATTCGTCACCCTATCCACAAGTGCCTCCACAGCATAATACTGATAGGGTCTCAAAACCATCAGGTACTTATAGGTCTCATTCAACACCATATACTTGCAAATCATCTTGCTGATATGGCATGGTTCCAGGAAATCGGAAGCAAACCCGTCAAGAATATTGGTAATCCGCTTATTTTCTATGTCCGTCCAGTAGAAAGTCTGCTTGAAGGATTGCCTGCGGTTGTTCGCATAATATTTGGTGTTAACCCCATTGCTGATAACGAATATCTGGACATATTGATATAAGCTATAATTTGCACTGAATGAATGTCGCTGATAACGGTTTATCTGATTAAAGGCTTCTTTAAGTTCAAGACCCCTGCGTTTTAATTCAATATGCACCAATGGCAGACCATTAATCAGAAGAGTAACATCATAGCGGTTCTTGTATTTGCCTTCGACACTGACCTGATGAGTCACCTGGTATTGGTTCTGACACCAATGTTCGATATTAATGAATTCGAAATATAAGTTATCACCGTTATCCCTGATGATGTGCTGTTTTTCCCTGAGGGTTTTTGCCTTTTCAAATATTGAACCTTTGCTGAGAATATTCAGAACTTTATCAAATTCCGTCTCAGAGAATGTTATGCCATTGTGTTTTTCAAGTTGTGATTTAAGGTTTTTGATAAGGTCTTCTTCATCTTTGATATGCACCAGACCATATCCAAGTTCAGTTAATTGCTGAACCAGTTTTTCTTCTAATATGAGTTCAGGTTGGCGTGACATATTACACAAACATTTTTTGAAGCAGACCTTTCTTCCAGAGTTCTGCTTTTTCTATCTGGATTTGGGTATGGTTGATTTTATTATCAATGGATGATAGGAAATTGGCTATTTTGGCTTGTTCTGCAAGTGATGGGAATGGTATCGGCATATTATACAAATCCTTAGTGGTTATATTCATTCGGTCAGACCTTGCCCCATAATTTGCAATACTCTTCATGTACTCATGCCAGTGAGTAGTTGAAAAGAATAATTCAAAAAAATCCAATAGTCCTTCAGTAAATTTAAATACTGAGTATAGTGGTGACATAACCCCTATGCCTATATGATTTCTTTTTATAGGACCGACAGGTGCATGTACTGAAATTCTCGGATTGTACACGAAATCATCAATTTCAACAATATAGTAATTCAATAAATTATTTTGATTCGCAATATTTTTATCAAAATATTCTGATTGCAATACTATGCCATTAACAGCAGAATTCGTTAACACTTTGGTTTCGGTGTTTTTTTTGTTTTTGTTCTGATTCCTCTCAGAAATTTCCCCCAACCTCTTCTTCTCCCACATCGGAAACTCCTGCCCATTATCATCCCTGAACCTGATCTCCTGGGAGAAGATTTTTTGCATCACCCCTTTTTTGTATTGTTCCAGCAGGGTTTTCTTTTGCTTGAGTTGGGATATCTTCCTGTCAATAGCAGTGAAAAAGGAGGCGATTTTTTGTTGTTCGGGAAGGGAAGGGGTAGTAATAGAAATATTGTAAATAGTTGAACTGCTTAAACTTGGTACGCCTGATGCTTCATTATATAAATACCAGTTAATAGTTCCAAGTTTATAAAAGAGCCATTTAGCAATTGTACTATCAAATACCTCCGTATAAAATAATGTATCTACGGTCCAAAAGGGTGTATCTATATATTTTGGATTATCAATAGTTCCCTTTCTACCTATAAGTACAGAAGGTTTATTATAGATATACTCATTAGTCCTACCTATTTCTCCACCAGTCCCTAGAATTGGAAATTTACCATTTTCACATGCGATGGATTTCTGGTCTCTTCCATATTTTATTTCTACAAGCTCTTTTATTCTTTTATTTTTCCATTCTCCATGAAATCCAGGAAACCGTAATTCAGGTATGTTTATCTGCTCGCTCATGAATTAAAATGGTGCTGGGATGTTTAACTCTTTGCAGAAACCTGAAATGATTTCATCGGTCTCTTTCATATCCACCTCTAAGGTCTTCAGCTCCTCTGCAACAGCATTTATATTTACTGATTCTTCCTCTTCAAAAGTGTCAACATATCGAGGAATATTCAGGTTATAATCATTCTCCCTTACCTCATCAAGACTGGCAACATAACTGTACTTATCAGTTGTCTCTCTCTTTGAATAAGTATTCACAATGCGTTCCACATCTTCATCCCTTAGTTGATTCTGTGTTTTAACTTTATCAAAGTGCTGGCTTGCATCAATGAATAGTATATCATCAGGATGCTCCTTACACTTTTTGAATACAAGGATACAGGTCGGGATACTTGTACCATAAAAGACGTTTGCAGGAAGTCCGATAACGGCATCCAGATAGTTTTTCTCTTCAATAAGGTATTTACGGATATGTCCTTCTGCTGCCCCCCTGAAAAGCACGCCATGGGGCATTACAACAGCCATTGTGCCATTCTCTGCCAGATTGTATAACATATGCTGAATGAATGCGTAATCAGCTTTGGAGGATGGTGCAAGTCTGCCGTATTCACTGAAACGGTCATCGGACATGAACAGTTGATTTGCACTCCACTTCGCTGAAAATGGTGGATTTGCAACCACCGCTTCGGCATCCAGTCTACCATGCTGAGGGTACTCAAGGGTATCTTCCAGTTTTATGTCAAATCGGGTATAGTGGACGTCATGCAAAATCATGTTCATTCTGCAGAGGTTATAGGTGGTTCGGTTGCGTTCTTGACCGTAGAAGCTCAGTACTTCACATTCTCTTGCCAACCGAAGCAACAATGATCCAGATCCTGCTGTGGGGTCATACCCTGATTTTATTCTTGTTTTTCCTAATGTTACTATTTTTGCAAGAATCCTGGATACTTGCTGCGGGGTATAAAATTCACCGGCTTTTTTCCCTGCACCACTGGCGAATTGACCAATCAGGTACTCATAGGCGTCGCCAAGTACATCCATTTCCGAATGTTCCAGTTGAAAGTCAATCTTGTCAAGGTGTGACATTACCTTGGCTAAGATTTCATTTCTTTGCTCAACGGTCTTGCCCAACTTGGTACTGTTCAAATCCATATCCTCGAACAGATGGTCAAAATCTTCCTCACTTTGCGTACCCATCGTACTTAGTTCGATATTGTTCAAAATAACCTGCAGGTCTTCAATGATGAAATTGCTTGCTGATTTACCATCTCCATTACCACGCTTAGCCAGTTGACTGAACAGTTCGGATGGTTTAAGGAAATACCCAAGTTTCTCTAAAGACTCTTCCTTAATGGCTTCAAGATACTGCTGTCCTAAATCAGTTTTTTCTTTGATTTCGAGATAGGGTAGTTTATCTTCTTCAAGTATCTCATCCGCATACATCCTCATCTTCTCCGACAGATACTTATAGAAGATGAATCCTAATATGTAATCACGGAATTCATCGGCATCCATCTTACCTCGTAGGGTGTTGGCTATGTTCCAGAGTTGCTGTTCGAGTTGTCTTTTATTGTCTTCGCTCATGTGTCTATGATATCTAGAGGTGTACCAGGGAAATACGTAAAAGTGTACCACAACAAAGTTAAAAAAATTATGTTTTATTCTCTAAGAGTGGCACAATCACCATATCGTAGGTGGTACAGTTTTGAGTGTGGCTAACAATTATAGTGTTTACGTCCAAAACAGCTTTGCATAAAAGGGCATATTACAGAACTTCACCGGGGATTGACAGTGATAAAACACTATTCCCTGATGATGAACCAATTTCCTGGATTTACTCAACAATTAATTGGGTTTGTTTTCGTAAATCCGGAAATTTAATAGAAAAAAGTATATTTAGGATGCAAAACAAGAGAGAAGACAAGTCTATTCAGACACACAAAGTGGAGCACTAATAATTTAATGAAGCATTAGTAAATTAGTAACTAATCAGTAATCTCAAAAATAAGCAGATATTAACAATAATCCGGAGATTTCCACAAGAATATCTTATGCAAAATTGTAATTACTGGAAAATCAACTGTTTTAACAAATTATGAAGTGTAATC
>Ga0315546_1000293_pt1 | contig 37194 bp, 35 predicted proteins | sample SalMarSW160170MG_FD_203833 | JGI IMG/M metagenome (GOLD analysis project Ga0315546, IMG submission 203833) | Salt marsh sediment microbial communities from the Plum Island Ecosystem LTER, Massachusetts, United States - Salt Marsh Sediment SW1601-170 ...
ACCTCCGCAGGTCGATGTACCACTGGTACGGCTCGACCGGAAGCCCGAATTCCTTCAGCTGGGAGATCAGCTCCTCCTCGGTGTCGACGCGCTGGCTGCCCCCGATGATCTCGCCGTATCCCTCCGGCGCGATCAGGTCGGCGGCGAGGACCCGCTCGGGATCGAGGGGATCGCGCTTCATGTAGAACGGCTTCATCCGGACGGGAAACCGCTCGACGAACACCGGTCGGCCGAAGTGCTCGCCGAGCGAGGCTTCCTCGGGCGCGCCGAAGTCGCTTCCGAACGAGACGTCGTGCCCTTTCTTCCGAAGGATCTTCACGGCCTCGGCGTAGTCGACGCGCGCGAACGGCTCGCGGACCTCCTCGAGGAGAAGTCCGGTGTCCCGCTCGATCTGCTCGAGCTCGACCTTCCGTTCCTCGACGACCGATTCGACGATGAACCGGACGAGGTCCTCCTGCAGCGCGAGGTTCCCTTCGTGGTCGACGTAGGCCATCTCCGCCTCGGCGATCCAGAACTCGGTGACGTGCTTTCGCGTCTTCGACTTCTCGGCCCGGAACGCCGGACCGATCCAGTACACGCTCCCGAGGGCCATCGCGGTCGCCTCGAGGTAGAGCTGGCCGCTCTGGCTGAGGTAGGCCTTGTCCCCGAAGTAGTCGAGTTCGAACAGCGTCGTCGTTCCCTCGACCGACGTGCCGGTCAGGATCGGCGCCTCGGTGGCGACGAATCCCCGCCGATGGAAGAACTCGCGGAACGCCCGGAACGTCGCGTCCCGGATCCGCAGGAGGGGGACCTGCCGCCCGGTGCGGATCCACAGATGGCGGTGGTCCATCAGGAAGCCGGGCGTGTGCTCGGTCAGCTCGATCGGGAACGGCTTCGTCGGCTCGTGAACGACCCGCAGGTCGGTGAGCTGAAGCTCGCAGCCGGTCGGCGCGCGCCGGTCCTCGTGCAGGGTTCCCGAGACGACGATCGACGTCTCTCGCGGGAGGCGGTCGGCGGTCGCGAAGAGCTCCGCGGAGTCGGATTCGGAAAGGACGGCCTGAATCACGCCGGTCCCGTCGCGAATCTGCAGGAAGAGGATCTTCCCGCTCGATCGCTTGTTGTACAGCCATCCCTGAAACGTGACGTCTTCGCCGACGTGGGCCTTTGCATCGGTGATCCTGATCGTCGCCATACCGCGTCCTCCGCCTGGGGATCGTCAGAGGGTAGGAGGAGCCGTCGCCGGGCGCAAGGTTAGCCCGCGGCTCCGGGGATCTCCGGCGCCTCCTGGATGACCCTGTGCTTCCAGTTGCCGGTGAGGAAGAAGCCGAGAGAGACACCGGCCGTGGCGAGGTTCGACGCGAGCATCGCCCACCAGACGCCGCTCGCGCCCATGTTGAACGCGAACCCGAGCACGAACACGAGCGGGACGCGAAGCGCCCAGAGGCGGAACAGCCCGAAGAACATCGAGTAGAACGTGTGCCCGGCCCCTTGATACGTGCCCATGATCACCTGGATGACCCCCATGAGCGGGAACGCGAGCGCGAGGAGGAACAGCATCTCGTCACCGACGGCGAGGACCTCGGGATCGGAGAGGAAGAACCCGATCAGGTGCTGTCGCAGGGTGAGCACGAAGACCGCCGCGATCACGAGGATCGTGCTGGAGATCCCGATCCCGGCCCAGACGGACCGGCTCGCCCGGTCCGGCCGCTCGGCGCCGAGGTTCTGCCCGACCATCGTCGCCGTCGCTTGACCGAGGCCCATCGCGGGCATCAGGACGATCGAGACGAACGCGTTGCCGATGCCGAACGCGCTCAGGACGGCGGTCCCGATCCGCGCCAGCGCGCCGTTCATGATGGAGAAGCCGAGGGCGGTTCCTGTCTGGCCGATCGATGCGAGCCCTCCGATCGAGACGATCCGGCGGATCAACCCCCAGCGAAGCCTCAGATGGCGCGGGCGGATGTGGATTCCGAGGCGTCCGGAGAACAGCCACAAAAGCCCGGCCAGCGCCAGCAGCCCGCGGGTGAAGACGGTCGCTGCGGCGGCTCCGGCGATGCCCCACGCCGGGAACGGCCCCCAGCCGAAGATCAGGAACGGATCGAGGACGAGGTTGAGACCGACCGAGACGCCCATCAGGATCATCGGCGTCACCGTGTCGCCGACGCCGTTGAGGAGCGCCGTCACGACGAACGTCCCGAACATCAGGGGGATCCCGGCGTAGATGATCCTCAAATAGGTCGCCGCAGCGGCGATCAGGTCGCTCTCCCCTCCCATCAGGGTCAGAACCGGCCGGGCGGCGAAGAAGCCGGCCGAGGCGAGCAGGAGCGCGAGGAGCGTGGTAAAGCCGACGACCTGTCCCGCGGCGAGGTTGGCCTCCTCGGGACGCCGCGCCCCGGTGTACTGGGCGACGAGGGCGGTACCGGCGATGGTGACGCCGCTCCCGATCGAGAGGACGAGGAAGATGAGCGGCCACGACAGGGCGAGCGCCGCGATCTCGACCGCCCCGAGCCGAGCGAGCCAGAAGCGGTCGACGAAGTTGTACAGCGTCTGGAAGAGGTTGGAGAGCATCACCGGCCACGCCAGCCGAAGAAGCGAGCCGGTGATCGGCCCGTCCGTCAGTGGGAGCATCCTCGGTTCGCGACGCCTGAGGGGCATGGGGCGGATTGTAGCCGACCGGCGGCGGAGTTCCGACCGCGTGGCGTGGATCTTCGTGTGTTGACGATTGGCAACAGGCGGGATAGACTCCCACCGATGCGCAAGGCGAAGTTCGGCGATCTCCTGCACACGGCGCGACGGCGAAAGGGCTATTCCCTCCGCGACCTCGCGGAGCGGACGGGGATCCACTACAGCCGCCTGTCGCGCATCGAACACGGGACCCGGCCGGCGCCCGGGCTGACCGAGATTCGAACGCTCGCCGATTCGCTCGACGTCGACATGCTGGAGCTTCTCGTCTCGACGGGCACGCCGCGGGAGGTGATGGAGCACCTCCTTTGGTCGGAGCGGCTCCGCGCCGACCTGCCGGCGGCCGACCGCGGGACCTACGTGCCGGAACGCTCGCTCCTGCTCGCGAAGAACGCGTATCGGGTTCCCGTGCGGAAACGGGTCGGCGCGCTCTGCACGGTGGAGCTGGGAAGGACCGACGTTCGCGTCTTCTCGTTCTCCGACGCCGACGACCTAATCCTTCACGTCCCTCCGGAGGCGGTCTCCGTTCACCGCCTCCGTCCCGATTCGGACTCGTCGACGGCCGAGAACGTCCTGCCGATGCGCGTGAAGAAGATCCGACGCATCGGGCAGGTCGCGAATCTCGTTCTCATGGGAGAGGGATTCGAGCTGAACACGCTTCACGCCGGCCGATCGGTCGAACGACTGGCGCTGTCCGAACGGGACGCCGTCTTCGCCTCGATCCCGGCGACGGCGATTCGCACGTCCCCCATCGAGGGGGGCGCATGAGCGGTCGCCGCGGCTGGCTCGTCGTCCTCGTCCTGGCGCTCGTGGCGGCCGCCGTGGTGGCGACGGTCGTCCTCCGCCGGCCGGGAACGGAGGAGGCCCTCGACGCGTGGGACGCCGACCTGCGGGTCTCGGTTCGCGTGATCCACGGAGATCGGACGGTCGACGTGGAGCTGACCGACTGCTCGGCGACGCGCGGCCGGGTCGCGTACGAAGGTCCGAGGCTCGCGGAAAGCGAGGAGAACTGGAAGGCGGCCCACGACTATCGGGGCGTCGCGCTCGGAGAGATCGTCGATCGCTCGGTCGGTCTCGACGAGGTCGAGACGGTGACCTTGGTGGCGCTCGACGGATGGCACAAGACCGTGCCCCGCTCCGTTCTCGGCGGCACGACGCCTGCGGGGACGGTGATCCTCGCGCTGTCCGTCGACGGGGAGCCGGCCGAGGAGTGGGACGACGCGCCGATGCTCGTCTTCCTGCCGGAGGACGAGAGATTCTCGAACGACGACATGCTCAACGCGTTCGGTCCCGATCTGTCCCACTACTTCGGCGATACGCCGTCGACGACCGGGATGATGGTGAAGGGCGTCGTCTTCTTGGTGATCGACTACGACGGGGGTCCGTTGCCGACGCTGACGGACCTCTGAGGAAGGCGGGTGGGCGGCCGAATCGGCCGTCCACCTCGAGCGAGAAAGGAGAGCTCTCCATGCGAAGGAGGAACCTGTGGCTGATCGCGCTGGCGATCAGCGTCGGTCTACTGGCGGTCAACGGCTGGGCCCAGGACGAGGCGATTCTCACGGTGGTGCGCGGAGAAGAGACCTGGACCTACACCATCGCCGATCTCGAGGAAATGGACGTGGTCACCGGCCCCGGCACGTTCACCCGGAGCACCGGCACGGACTACACGGCCACGTACACCGGAGTTCCGATGGCGACGTTGATCGGGAACGTCCCCGTCGACACGACGATTCGTGTCACGGCGTCGGACGGGTACTCGATGAACTACGAGGCGGGTATGCTCTTGGATCAAGCGGAGGGAACGTGGATCCTCGCCTACGCGGAGAACGGCGAGTCCATGCCGCTCGACCCGGGATACTTCCGGATCGTCCAGATCGGAGAGAACGACCCCCACTTCCCCAGCTCCCTCTCGGCCAAGATGGTGACGACGATCGAGGTCCTCGGGGTCTACGAGGAGTACACGCTCCTTCTGACCGGGGCCGTCGAGCGGCTGTTCGCCCGCGGGGAGCTCGAGGCGGGAATCGGCTGCCCGTGTCACACGGCGACGGTGACCGTGACGAGCAAGGGCGAGACGCACACGTACACCGGCCTGCCGCTCTGGCGCTTGGTCGCCTACGTCGATGACGACGTCTTCCCCGCGCCGGAGGAAGGGATCCACTACAACGACAAGGACTTCAACGACGCGCTCGCCGCTGCGGCCTACGCGATCGTTCTGACGGCGTCCGACGGCTACGCGCAGACGGTGACGTCCGACCTGATCGCGCGGGACGACCGGTTCATCGTCGCGTTCAGGATCGACGGCGTCTTCCTCGATCCGGAGTCCAACGGATACATGCGGTTCGTCTACGATGACTCCGTCGAGCTTCCCGAGGACGTGTCGCTGAAGTCGGTGAAGTTCCTTGAGAGCATCGCGCTCGAGCTGTAGTCTGAACGTCCATGGGCGATGAGACGACGGGGGAGCGGTTCGGCGTTCGCGACCTCGTCCTCATCGCCCTTCTCGCCGCGGCGGGCGGGGTCCTTTCGACCTACATCGGCTACCTCGGGAACCTGATCAACCGGCTGTTCGGCGTCCCGTTCGGGGCCGGGCAGCTGATCGCCGGCCTCCACGTCGTCTGGTCGCTGCTCGCTCGACTGTTGATCGGTCGGTTCGGCTCCGGGGCGTTGACCGGCGTCCTCAAGGGAGCGGTCGAGTTCCTCTCCGGGGGGACGCACGGGGTCGTCGTTCTGCTCGTCTCGCTCGTCGAGGGGCTGCTGGTCGACCTCGGGATGGGGATTCTCCGGCGTCGATCGCTCGTGCTGACGATGATCACGGGCGCCGTCGCGTCGGCGTCGAACGTCTTCGTCTTCCAGGCGATCTACTTCTCCGGGGTGTCGATCCGCTTCATCCTCGTCATGGCCGGCCTGGCGCTCGTCTCGGGCGCGGTCTTCGGCGGCTATCTGGCGTGGGACGTCGAGCGGCTCCTCGTCGCGTCCCGGATCGTGCGCCGTTCGTCCCGCGCCGCTTCCGCGAAGGCGCGGAGCTGGAAGCGCCACGTCGTCACCCTCGCGGTGATCCTCGCCCTTCTCGGAGGAGGCGTCTACTACTACGTGACCGTCTACGACCCGTTCGCCGCCCCGGACGAGGCGCTCGTCACGGGCGCGGTCGACGCGCCGTTCACGTTTCGATACGGCGATTGGGACGGAGAGGAGAGGACCGTCCGCGCCGAGATGCGAGGAAGCGTGACCTACGTCCCGCCGCGGGACTACGTCGGCGTGCCGCTGCTCGACGTCCTCGAGAAAGCGCGCTCCCGTCCCGACGCGTCGAGCGTGCGGGCGATCGCCGACGACGGGTACGAGGCGACGTTCGAATGGGAAGCGATCCGATCGGATCCGGACGTCCTGCTGACCCTCGATGAGGGACGGCTACGCTTGGTTGCCCCGGGGTACGACGGCGCCTATTGGGTCAGGCGGGTGACGAAACTTGTCGTCGAATAACCGGCCGGCGGTCGACATCGTGGATCTTCGGGTCTCGTACCCGGACCGCGATCGTCCGGCGATCGACGGGTTGACTGAGTCGATCGCCGAAGGGGAAGTGGTCGTCATCACCGGGCCGTCCGGATGTGGGAAGTCGACCGTCTGCCGGGCGATCGGCGGCTTCATCCCGGAGATGATTCCGGCGGCGGTCGAGGGCGAGATCCTCGTCCTCGGCGATTCGGTGTGGGCGACCGACTCGGCGCGGATCGCGCAACGGGTCGGCTACATCCAGCAGGACCCGGACGCGCAGATCTGCACCCTGCACGTGGAGCGGGAGGTGGCGTTCGGTCCGGAGAACCTCCGCCTTCCGCTCGACGAGGTGGGCGACCGGGTCGACGAATCGCTGGCGGCGGTCGGCATCGACCACCTCCGGCACCGCGAAACGACCGACCTGTCCGGGGGCGAGAAGCAGCGGCTGGCGATCGCCTCGATCCTCGCGATGCGGCCGAGGATCCTCCTGCTCGACGAGCCGACGGCGAACCTCGACCCGGACGGAGCGAAGTCGCTGTTCGATCTCCTCGCGCGGCTCCGGGAGGAACGAGGCATGACGCTGATCGTCGTCGAGCACCGGATCCGTCCGCTTCTCGACATGGAGCCGCGCGTTCTCGTCCTCGACCGGGGGCGGCTCGTCCGTCGCCGTCCGCGGGAGCGGATCGACCCGCGGGACATGGGGCTTCGCGGCGGCGGCGAGTCACGGCACCCTGTGAGGTCGACGGCCGACCGCCTCCTGGTGGCCGACCGGCTCGCCTTCGGGTACGACGGGCCGCTCTTCCGCGAACTGACGTTCGACGTTCGGCGCGGCGAGACCGTCGGCGTGATCGGGCCGAACGGAAGCGGGAAGACGTCCCTCCTCCGGTTGATCGCCGGGCTGGCGGAGCCGGACGCGGGGCGGATCGAACTCCGGGACGGAGCCGTCACGGGGTTCGTCTTCCAGCATCCGCACCATCAGATCTTCGAACGGACGGTGCTCGCCGAGCTGAGGGTCGACGGGGCCGAGAGGGAACCGGGCGACTTCGCTCGGCGGCTCGCCGAAGGAAGGCTGGACGGGCTCGGCGGGGCCGCGCCGCTCTCCCTCAGCCTCGGCGAGCAGCGCCGGCTGACCCTGTTGACCGCCCTCCGACGCGAGCCGGACCTCCTCCTCCTCGACGAGCCGTTCATCGGGCAGGATCGGAGGAACGTCGACTGGATCGTCGGGCGCATCCGCGGCCATTGCGCGGCTGGAGGCGGTGTCGTTCTCGTTTCGCACGACGTCGCGCTCGTCGAGGCGTTGGCCGATCGGGTGCTCTACCTGGGTGAGGCGCCGCGGTTCGGATCGCCGGCGGACGTCTTCGCGGGGCTCCGCGACGAGGGCCGGACGGCGTTTCTGCCCGACTTCTGGGGTGGGGCCGGATGATCGAGCGATCGGCGGAGGCCGGGCTCCACGCCGCGACCCCCGCGACGAACCTCGTTCTCCTGGCCGGGCTGGTCGGCGTCGTTCTGGCGTCCCCGAGCGTCTTCGTCCGACTCGGGACCCTCGGCGCGGTCCTCCTCCTCGCCGGTTGGTCGGGCGTACCGGTCGGGACGTTCCTCCGAGGCCTTCGGTTCGTCCTCGTCTTCGCGGCGGTGCTGTTCGTCGCTCAGGCGCTGTCGATCCGGGAGGGGACGCCGTTGATCGACGGGTTCTCCCGGTTCACTGATGTCGGCCTCCTCGCCGGCGCCGGGATGGCGCTCCGGTTCCTCGTCGTCCTCTCTTCGAGCCTCCTGTTCGTGCACGTCGTCGACCCCGACCGGTTGGCCGGAGCGCTGATCCGATGCGGGATTCCGTATCGATACGGCTACCTGTTGATCCTCTCGCTCCGCTTCGTCCCGTTCTTCCGGCGCGAGCTGCGCGTCGTGCGCGAGGCACAGCGGGTGCGTGGGCTGCGGCCGTCGGTCCGCAGCCTGCGCGGGATCCGCCGGGCGATCCGGTACACGTTCGTGCCGGTTCTCGTCTCCGGGCTGATGCGGGTCGACTCCATCGCCCTCTCGATGAAGGGGCGGTGCTTCGGGCTGTACCGGTGCCGAACCGCTCCGCGTCCGGAGCGACTCCGATCGGCCGACGGCATCGCGCTCGGCTCCGTCGCGCTCCTCGCAGCGCTGGCCGTCCTCGCGGCGCGTGGAGGATGGACGTGAAGCGCGGGATCCGCACGGCGTATCTGATCGGCTTCCTCGCCCTCGTCGTCGCCGTCGCTTCGCCGATCGTGGTCCGGTGGGCGATCGCGCCGTCCGGGCCGTCGGTCGAGATCGTGGAGGCGGACGGACGATCGAGGACGGTCACCTGGCAGGAGATCGAACGACTCCCACGACTCTGCCGCCGCGGATCGTACGAGAACCAGTTCGGCAACTGGCGCGACGAGGGGGACTATTGCGGCGTCCTCCTCGCCGAGCTGATCGGCACGGGGTCCGAGTACGCTTCGATCGCCGTCGTCGCCGAGGACGGGTACCGGGTCGAGATCGAGCGGCGGCGGGTCGACGATGCGGAGTACCCGGTCGTCCTCGCGTTCTCCCTCAACGGTCTCGAAGTCCCGGACTGGCCGGACGGGTATCGGATCGCCGTCCTCCCCGCGGACGGCGGGGTGAGCAACGCCGACTACGGGGTCGAGTCGGCCGGGAGCTACTGGGTGAAGAACGTCGTCCGGTTCGTCCTCCAGCCGGGCTGAGCGTCGGCCCGGTCGCCCGGCGAAGGGGCGCGCGCCACCGGCGGCCGGAATCCTGTCGAACGAGCGCTGGGGGTGAGACGCGACGGGGGAAACGCGTATAGGTTAGTATGGCTGCATCCAGAGGCACGGGGCTGCCATGGGTCGGAGGAAAGGGGGCGAGATGTACCGGAGCTCCGTTCGGAAGTTCATCCACGGGGTGCTCAGTCTGCTCGACGAGGGGCGGGACGTCTCCTTCGATCAGGTCGCCGAGCTGAAGGACTACACGGTCAACGATGTCCTCGCCATGCTCCGCGTCGACAAGGCGCGACAGATCCGCGACGGGATGCCGCCGGAGGACTGGGACGAGATCATGGCCTACATCGGCCGATTCACGACCGCGCACGGGCCGCAGGCGCTCCACTTCTACGACTCGACGATCGAGAAGAGCTTTCTCTGCTGGCTGGCGGCGATCGGCGTCGAGCTTCTCTCCGACGTGTAGACGTGCCCCGTCGTGCCCCGGAGGCTCTGGACGTCGTCTGAGCGGCTGTGCTAGAGTGAGCGCATGACCCGACGCGCTCGTGTTGGAGGGATCGCGCTTCTCGCAGCCGCGGCGATCGTCGTTGTCCTCCTGTTCGTCGTCTTTCGGGTCGCCGGCCCTCCCCGCTGGCCGGAGAGCGCGATCTTCGTTCCGCGCGACGCGGCCACGGTTCAGCAGGCTCTGGAATCTGCGTCTCCCGGCGCGACGATCGTCCTCCGGGCGCAGGACGGGCCGTTTCGAGGGCCGGTGACGATCGATTCGGCGGACATCACGCTCGTCTCCTCAGGGGGCAAAGCGAAGCTGGAAGCGCCGGGGAGCGAACCGGCGCTCACGATCCGTGCCGACGGCGTCGTGGTGCGGGGGCTCGAGATCGCCTCCGAGAGCGTCGGGATCAGGCTCGAGGCGACGCGGTGCACGATCGAGAGGACCCGCATCTTCGGCGCTCCGATCGGCGTTCAACTCCGCGGAGCCCGTGGTTGCGAGCTCGCGGCGATCGAGGTGGACGGCGGGCGGATCGGTCTGGATCTCGACTCGTCCGCGGGGAATGCGCTGATCGACATCGCGGTACGGGGCGCGTCCGAGTCCGGCGTGAGGTTCGTCGAATCGTCGAACAACAGGCTCGAAGGGATCACGGTGGTCGATACCCCGACCGGCGTTTCCCTCGAGCAGGGATCGTCGGAGAACGAGTTGAGAGGCCTCCGGATCGAAGGGGCTTCGACCGTCGGGATCGGGCTTCGCGGATCGAACGACAACCTCGTCGTCGACAGCACCGTTCGTGGCTCGGGCACCGGCGTCCTTCTCGAAGGGGGGACCGGCAACGGGATCCTCGGTTGCGAGATCAGCGACTCCGGCGTCGCCGGTCTCGCCTTCAACCAAGCGGTTCAGAATCGGGCGACGGAGAACCGGATCGAAGGATCGCAAGACGCCGGGATCCTCCTCACCCAGAGCGCGGAGGACGCCCTGTCCTACAACACCATCGGGGACTGCGGCGGAGCCGGAATCCGGATCGATGGGTGCGACCGCGTCCTGATCGTCGGGAACCGCCTGACCGCGAACGCGCTCGGCATCGTGAGCGATCGGTCGAGCCACGGTCGGATCCTGCAGAACACCGTCCTCTCGGCCGATCGGTCGGGCACGGGGATCCGCGTATCGGGCGGCGCCGAGAACCGGATCCTCGACAATCACGTCCGTGGGGGCGGAGTCGGCTGCCTGGTTTCGGATTCGCGCGAGGACACGATCCTCCGCAATCGGATCGAAGGTCAAGCGACGGTCGGTCTGTCGATCGTGAACGGTTCGCTGGGAAGCGCCGTCGCGGAGAATCGGATCGTCGACAACCTCGTCGGGGTCGCGATCGCCGCGTCGAGCCGGAGCGAGGTGCTGAACAACGACGTGGCCGAGAACGACACCGGTCTCCTTCTCGTCCGCCCGGGACCGGGCGTTCGGATTGAGGGAAACGCCATCGAGACGAACCGAATCGGGATCCAACAGACCGACGCTTCGGACATCGCGGGGGCAGAGATGGGGCCGGGCGACGGCGGCGAGACCGTCTCCGCGGTCGTCGTCAACAACCTCTTCGCGCGCAACGAAACCGTCGATGTCCTCAACGAGACGGCGATTCCCATCTACGCGGGGGACAACTGGTGGGGCGTGACGGGCGAGCGGGACACGACCTCCGCGCGGGTCTCGAGCGGCGTGTTCCTCGAGGGCTCGGCGTGGAGAGGGACGCTCGCCGTCGGGACGGGGTCGGACGTCTCGGGGGAGATCCTCGGGCGGATTCTGCAGTACGCGCTGACCGAGGCCGGGTTCCGCGTGATCGACCTTATCGGGATGGGGGACAGCGACCGGCTGAGAGAGGCGCTTCGGATGCAGGACGTCGACTTCATTTGGTGGGGGACCCACGATGCCCTCCTCCCCGAGGCGAACGGGATCGACGTCGACACCGCATCGATCCCGGCGACGAGGCGATGGACCGTCGTCGTGTCGGAAGAAACGGCGGCGCAGCTGGCGGAGCCGACGCTCTCCGCGTTTGCCGAGTGGATTCGCCGGTCCGGGAACACGTTCGGGTACTCGGCGCCGCGGGGTCTCGGTGACGCGGCGGAGGCGTTCGAGGAGGCGTACGGACTCCGTGAGTCGATCGATTCGGTCCATTGGTCGGAGACCCTCGGAGAGGTCGAAGCGCTCCTCAAGTTCGGAGCCGTCGAGGCGGCGATCGTGGACAACCTGGAAGAGACGCTGACTTCTGCCGGGTTCGTCGCGCTCGAGGACGATCTGGCCGTGTTCGAAGCGGCGGAGCTCCTCGTCGCCTTCCGCACCGGGCTCCTCACGCGGTTCCCGGAGATCGAGGACGTGCTGGGACGATTGGCCGATCTGCTGACGACCGCCGCGGTGCACGATCTGATCGGTCGCGTCCGCCTTCTTCAGCGCGAGCCGGAGGCGGTGGCGTGGAAATTCCTCGTGGTGCGCGGGCTTCTTCAGGAGTAGCGACAAAAGGAGATTCGATGGAGACGAAAGACGCTGCCGTTCGAAAGCGGGTTCGGTGGCCTCAGGCGTTCCTGCGCGTCCGGTCTTGGATTCGGTACGGGTTGGGTCTGCGGGCCAAGCTCGTCGTGCTCGTCCTGGTGATCTCGGTCCTCGTCGTGGGGGCGCTGTATTGGTTCGCCTCCGCCTCGCTTCGGACGTCGATCGCGGCGATCTACGAGCAGCGGGCGCGGAGCGTCGCCGCCGTCATCTCGAAATCGATCCAGGAGAAGGAGTACATCCTCTACTACTCGGACGAGCTCGACGCCGACATCGACCGGCTGCTCGATCGCTACGAATCGGTCGTCGGGATCACGGTGATCGGCGTCAGCGCTCGGGGGTTCCTCGCCGTGGCGAGCACCGACCCGACGAGGATCGGGGTGCTGGCAACGGAGGAGGAACAGGATCGATTCGAGGCCCTCAGGGGGGTCGAGGTGGGTCGCGTGCGCCTCGGCGGGACGTCCTGTTTGCGGGCGCACCACCCGATCTTCTCGGGGCCGGATCTCCTCGGCGTCGTCGTCGTGGACATGTCCCTCGCCGAACAGGCGCGGTTCGTCTCCACGTTGTCGTGGCAGTTCGGCGTCGCGGCGATCGTCGGGTTCCTCCTCCTCGGAGGGCTCCTCTACCTGGTTCTTCTGGCGATCGTCACCCGGCCGGTCGGACGCCTCGCCGAGGCGATCGGTTCGGTCGCGGAGCGGCAGTACGACGTGGAGGTGCCAGCCAAGTTCCGAAGGATTCCCGGGACTCCTCTACGCGACGAGATCGGCCAGTTGATCGACGGCTTCAACTTGATGACGAAGGTCATCCACTCCCACGAGCAGGAGCTGCTGAAGCTCGTCGTGCTCGACGAGCTGACCGGGGCGTACACGCTCGATCACCTGAAGGCGGATCTCCATCGCGAACTGAACAAGACCCGCCGCTACGGGCACGCGACCTCGCTTCTGCTGATCGATCTGAAAGGATTGGAGTCACGGACCGACGAAGAGCGCGATCACGTCCTCGTGCGAACGGCGAGCTTCCTCGTCGGAAACCTTCGAAACGTGGACGTGTTGTTCCGCGTCGGCGATCTGCGTTTCGTCTCGCTCCTTCCGCAGACGCCTCCCGACGGTGCGGGCGTGGCGGCCGAGCGGCTCCGCTCTCTCGTTCCGGACGTGACGGCGCTGTTCGAATTCCCGTTTGAGGTGACGATTTCACACGTCGGGTGGGGCGAGGACGGCGCGCCGGGGATCGATGAGGTGATCGCACAGGTCGTCGGTCCGCCCGGAGAGCTGGGTGGATGAGAGGACGCGGCGTCGTTCTTTGCCTGTTCGTTGCCTTTGCGTTGCTCGGCGCGCTCCGCGCGGAGGGGCAAGCCCCGGCGAGCGGATGGATCGAACGGATCGAGATCGCGAGCCTCGCTCCGTTCGAGGTGACGTTCCGATTCTCGAACCGCGGGACGTCTTCGTTGAACGATATCGATGGGCAAGCGATCCTCCAGGACCACCTTGGGCAGGTCATCGAGGTCGTTCCGATCCGTTCGTTCTCGGCCGCGGAGGGGCAGACGGTGGACGGGGTCGCCTCGAGCCGGTGGGACTTCCAGCGGACGGGGATCTACCTCGTGGAAGTCGCGCTGGACCTCGGAGACGGCGGCCCGATCTCGAGCTCGCTCGCGTTCCGGATCCTTCCGATTCCGCTGCCGCTCGCGCCGGCTCGTCCGGCCGAGGGTGAGGGGCTGTACACGGTCTACCAACAGCCGGTCAACTGGGGGCTCGTCCGGATCGCGGCCCCGGAGGCGTGGTGGGTTCATCACGGAGACCCGAGCATCGTCGTCGCGGTGATCGACTCGGGGATCGACGCGTCGATCCCGCAGCTCCGGGAGAGCATGTGGGTCAACGAGGACGAGATTCCGGGGAACGGCGTCGACGACGATCGGAACGGCTACGTCGACGACATCAACGGGTGGGATTTCCGAGACGGGGACAACAGCTCGCTCGTCGGGACGCCGCTTCATTGGCACGGGACGTTCACCGCCGGGATCATCGCGGCGCGCCCCGGCGAGCTCCCGATCGTGGGCGTCGCTCCGGGCGTGCGGATCATGGACGTACGGTTCCTCAACTCGGAGAATCAGTTCCTTACCTCCGATTGGCGGACGTTCGCCGAAGCGATCGATTACGCCGTCGACAACGGGGCGCGGATCATCAACCTGAGCGTCTTCGCCAACGGTCGCCCGCCGGCCTACTTCGAGGACGCGCTGCGGCGGGCCGCGGCGCGCGGCGTGCTGATCGTGGGGATCTCCGGGAACAACGGTGAGGCCGGGGTGCTGTATCCGGCGAAGTACGACGTGGTCTGCGCCGTCTCGGCGACGACCGCGGATGACCTGGCGGCGGGATTCAGCTCGTACGGACCGGAGGTGTTCGCGTGCGCTCCCGGCGAGCGGATCGTCTCCTTCGTGCCGGGTGGCGGGACGTCGACCCGCTCGGGAACCTCTTTTGCCGCCCCGCACGTCTCCGGGGTCCTGGCGCTGATCCTCTCGGCTCACCCGGAGATCTCGTCCGGCGATGCGATCGAGATCCTCCGGCGGACGCTCGTCGATCTCGGCGCGCGGGGCTTCGACGAGTGGTTCGGGCACGGGCTGGTCAACGCGTACGAAGCCGTCTCCGACTGAAGCGCGCCTCGATCGACCGCTTCGGCTGCGGCCGGCTTGATCCGAGAGCGCTTCTTTCCCATACTGGCATGCGCTGTCGACGAAAGGTGAGGGGATGAAGAGACTGATCGTGCTCGTCGGTCTGCCCGGCTCCGGAAAGACCGCGTTTCAGAATCGCCATCCCGAATGGGCGGTCGTGTCGAGGGACGCGATCCGCCGCGGGATCTTCCATTGCAATCACGCGCCGGAATACGAAGACGTGGTCGATCGTGTCTTCGCCGCGGCCCTGGTCGAGGTCATCGGTTCTGACGCCGAGGTCGTCTGCGTCGACGATCTGAACCTGACGTGCGACACGCGCGTCGAGCTGATCGAACTGGCGCGGCTGGCCGGAAGAGAGGCGGTCGTGTACGTCATGCCGTTCGAACCGCTCGACGAGCTGTTCTCTCGGGCGCAGCGCAACCTGGAGCGGCTCTCCGCTTCGGAGCCGCACGTCCGAGTGGCCGACCTCCCGCGGGCCCGGTTCGAGGAGTTGGTCGGATCGTACGACCCCGTGGACGTCCGAGAGGGTTTCGCTCGGGTGGCGACGATCGACGTGCTCGGCGCCGAAGAGGCGTCGGCGGCTTCCCCGAAAGGAGCCCCTCGACGGAGGCGGGTCGAGAAGCGCGAGCCGCTGCCGTTGTTCGTTCCCTGAGACGGGTCGGCCGCGCCCTTCCCGAGGAGAGAGCCGGGGTCCTACGAAAGTCCGAGCAGCGCGTTGATCCGCGCGCGATCGAACCCGATCACGATTTTGCCGTCGATCTCGAGGACGGGAACACCGTACTGGCCGCTCTTCTCGACCATCTCACGCGCCCGATCCATGTCGGCGGAGACGTCGATGTCTTCGAACGGGACGTTGTGCGATCGGAGATGCTCCTTCGCGGCCTGGCACCACGAGCAAGCGGGTGTCGAGTAGACGGTCACTGTGTGTTCCATGATCCTTCCTCCTTCATGACGCTTCGAATCAGGGTTCGCAGCTCCTCGCGGAGCCGATAGCAGTTCCGCGTCCCCTCGCGCTCCTTCTGAAGGACGCCGGCCCGTTCGAGCTTCGCCAAGTGGTACGAGACGGCCGGCTGGCTGAGATCGAGCTGAGCGAGGATCTCTTGGCATTGAACCGGGTCCTCGGAGATCAGTTCGACGATGTGCAGACGCGGCTCGCTCGCCAGCGACGAGAAAACCTCCGCCCAGCGGGTCCTTCTCTGCCGATCGTCCATCGATTGCTCCTTCTTCCTGTACGGTCTACGATGATACGGGTTGAGCCGCGAGATGTCAAGTATTTAAATATTTGAAAGATTGGAGGATGAATGGGCCAAACGATCGTGGAACGCGTGGGCGGGATGGCCTTTCGGGGGTACGGCGCGAGCGGGCACGACGTCGTGATGGACGCGAGCCGCGACGTCGGCGGGGAGGACTCGGCGGCGCGCCCGGTGGAGGTCCTCCTCTGCGCCCTCGGCGGGTGCACGGGGATGGACGTCGTTTCCGTCCTGCGAAAGATGAAGACCGAGCCGACCGGCCTGCGGATCGAGATCGAAGACGAGCGCGCCCCGGAGTACCCCAAGGTGATCACGGAGATCCACTTGACCTACGTCATCGAGGGCGACGTTCCGGAGAAGAACGCCGCCAAGGCGGTCGATCTGTCCCTGACGAAGTACTGCCCGATCGCGAGCACGCTCGCCGGCGTCGCCCGGATCACGTCCGAGGTTCAGGTCGTTCCGCCTCGGTGATCGGTGGCCTTCTCGAGGATTCGGTCGATGTCGACGTTGAACCGTACGTAGTCGACGGCGTAGTCGAGCGTCCGTCCTGGGCGGATCCAGAGCCGAGCAAGCATCCCCTCGCAGAGCGACGCCGTCACCATCGTGTCCTGTCCGGTCGAGACCACGGGTACGTCGCGCTCGCTCGCGCGCTCGATGATCCGCCGGGACGGGCGGTGATCCCCGGTGAGGACGAGGCAGCGGAGGCTGGGGGCCTCCAGCGCCGCCTCCTGGATCTCCTCTCGGTCCCCCCCGGTGATGACGGCGAGCTCCGGGGTGCGGCGAAACCGGCGGAGCGACGCCTCCGGTCCCATCGCCCCGATCACGAAGTGGCGGACCTCCTGCTCGGGAGCTCCGTCGTTGAGGATCCTCCCCCCGACCCGCTTCGCGATCTCCTCCGTGCTGACGGCGTGTAGGTTGCGATCCTGCGGGACGATCCCGAGCACCTCGGCGCCTCGGCTCGCGAGGAACGAAACCAGCACCTCGTTGACGAGGTTGAGCGATCGGTCCATCGGGACGTCCTTAAGGATGACGCCGAGAACGTGCGGCCCTTCCTCGAACAGACGCAGCGCGCAGAGGACCCGATCGACGGCCTCTTCCCCGTCGTACTCGGTCAGCAGGAGAACGTCGGTGCCGAGCAGCGCCGCGAGGTCGAGATCGCTCAGTCCGGTGCTGACGCCGAGGCCGAGATGGTTGCGCCCCTCGATGATCGCGACGTCCCGCCCCTGCGTGACGCGGGCGAACGCGTCGACGATCCGCCGTCTGAATCCCCGGTCTCCGGATTCGATCGCCTCGCGGAGAAGCGGCCCCTCGAGCGGAACCGGGGCGATGTCGCGGAGGTCGTCGTCGAGGCCGAGGAGCGATCGGATCGCGTCGGCGTCCCGATCGATCGGCTCCCCCGTCGCGTAGGAGACCTCGAAACTGATCGGCTTCATGTAGGCGATCGACTGTCCTCGCTCCTGGATCGTCCGCCCGAGGGCGAGCGCGAGGAGGCTCTTGCCGGAGTGCTTCTCCGTCGAGACGAGCAGAATCCGCTTCATGAGGTCTCTCGTCGTCCTTCCCGATAAGGTCTGCGTTTCCCTGATGGTAGTTCCGCGCATCGGGGAAGGCAACGCGCTCGGCAGCGGGCCGACATCGAATCTTCACGCGTCGACCTCGGCTTCTTCACCCGACTCGCGGACACTGAATCTCGGCATGGCAGGAAGACCGGCGAACTCATTCGGAAGCTCCGTGCGGCAGCTAGTCTGTTTGTCATCTGATTTTCCCGGCTATAATAGGGATGCGATGAAACGGATTCTGATCGTCGACGACGAGGAGATGATCGTTCGGACGGTCAAGGCCTACCTCGATCGCGAGGGGTTCAAGACCTACACCGCCTCCGACGGCGAAGAGGCGCTCCGTTCGTTCGATGAGAAGGGGCCCGACCTGATCGTCCTCGATCTGATGCTCCCGAAGGTGAGCGGGATCGAGGTGACGCGGTCGATCCGATCCAAATCCTCGGTGCCGATCATCATGCTGACCGCCAAGGCGGCGGAGGCCGATCGCGTCGTGGGGCTCGAGCTCGGAGCCGACGACTACGTCGTGAAGCCGTTCAGCCCGCGCGAGCTGGTCGCGCGGATCCGCGCCGTCCTCCGGCGGTACGAAGGCGAGGGGATGGAGATCGAGCGGATCTCCATCAGCGGCCTCGAGATCGATCTGAAGACGAGGGAACTGAAGGTCGACGGTCGGGACGTCGAGTTGACGCCGACGGAGTTCGATCTCCTCGCTTACCTGGCGAGGCATCCGGGGCAGGTGTTCACCCGCCTCCAGCTTCTCCGCGAGGTCCAGGGCTACACCTACGATTCCTTCGCGCGGACGATCGACACCCACGTGAAGAACCTCCGCCGGAAGATCGAGAGCGATCCGAAGAACCCGCGCTACATCCTGACGGTGCACGGCGTCGGCTACCGCTTCGCCCGGGAAAGCTAGGATGAAGCGTCGGATCCCGCTTGCGCTGAAGCTCGGCTTGGCGTTTGTCGTGCTGATCCTGCTTTCCGTAACACTGGTCTACATCCTGACCACCCAATCGATCATGCGGCAGTTCGACGAGTACCGACAGGAAAGCCGGGAGCAATCCGCCGCAGAGATCGCCGGGCTGCTCGCGGCGTATCGGGAGCAGGAGGGACAGTGGGTCGGGGTCGCGGAGAGGGTGCTCTATCAACACATCGTCGTGTCGCTCGGCGAGCAGAGCATCGAGGGCAGCGTGGCGATCTTTCAGGTCCCGCTGGTGCTGTTCGACCGGAACGGCCTGGTCATTGCCGCCACCGACCTGCAGTGGCTGAACAGTCACGAGCCGGACGAGGGGAAGCGGCGGTGGGCGACGGAGGAGGACCTGGCCAACGGGATTCCGATCGTCGTCAACGGACAGCGCGAGGGGACGCTGCTCGTCCGCGAGGTGAGCGATCTGAGCGGGTCGGAGAGGGCCTTCCTGTCCACCGTGACGCGGTCGGCGCTCCTCGGCGGCGGAATCGCGATCGGGGTCGCCCTCTTCCTCTCGGTTTTGCTTATCGCTCAGATTCTTTCGCCGCTTGGAGTCTTGACCCGGGCAACCGAGCGGATCGCGCAGGGCGACCTCCCCGACCGGATCCGGATCAAGTCACGCGACGAGCTCGGGCAGCTCGGATCCTCGTTCGATCACATGGTGGACAGCCTGCGGCGTTCGGAGACGCTGCGGCGGACGATGACGGCCGACATCGCCCACGAGCTTCGGACCCCGGTCACGATCATCCAGGGGACGCTCGAGGCGATCCTCGACGGGATCTACGATCCGTCGACCGAGACGATCGCGCCGATCTACGAAGAGACGCTCCATCTGGGGAGCCTGATCGACGACCTGCGTGACCTCGCGCTCGCCGAGGCCGGCGAGCTGCGGCTCGCCAAGGAGCGGACGGACATCGTCGAGCTGGTCCGACAGGTCACCGAGACCGCCGGTTCGTCGGTGGAGGAGTCCCCGAAGGTCCGCGTCGAGGCCGAGGCCGGGATTCCCAAGGTGTCTCTCGACCCGAAGCGGGTCAGGCAGGTGTTGGCCAACCTGCTGAGCAACGCGCTGATCTACACGCCGGCGGGAGGCGAGATCCGCGTCGACATCCGCTTGGCGGACGACGCGGTCGAGCTGCGCGTCTCCGACACCGGACCGGGGATCTCGGAGGAGGACCTTCCGCACCTGTTCGAGCGGTTCTACCGGGGCGATCCGGCCCGCGGCCGGACAGGCGGAAGCGGCTTGGGACTCGCGATCGTCCGACAGTGGGTCGAGGCGCACGGCGGGACGATCCGAGCGGAGAACCGTCCGGAAGGCGGCGCTCGATTCGTCCTGCAGATCCCGGTTTCTTGAAGTTTCCCCTCGAGATCGCTAGGATGGGGTATGGTCAGCCAGCCCTTCTTCAACCCGCACGACGGCGAGATGACGTTCCCCGAGGTCATCCGGACGGTCGTTGGGGAAATGAAGGGCCACCCGAAGGATCGGTTTGAGATCCTGATCGGGACGGACTCGTCGACGACGCCGAAGCACCTCGACCTGGTCAGTGCGATCGTCCTTCACAACATCGGCCGCGGCGGGCGGTACTTCTGGACGCGGCGACGCGAACGGCGATCCCCCTCGTTGCGACATCAGATCTGGCGGGAGGCCTGGCTCTCGTTCGAGCTCGCCCAGCGCGTGATCGAACGGCTCGGTGCGATCTCGTTCCTCCAGTTCAATCTGGAGATCCACGTCGACATCGGCGAGAACGGGCGGACGAAGGAGCTGATCGACGAGGTCGTCGGCATGATCATCGGAAACGGCCTCGCCGTACGGATCAAGCCGCACGCCTACGCGGCGTCTGCGGTTGCCGACAAGCACACCTAATCGGAGGGTTCGTCCGCTCCGTGCACGAGCGCGTAGGCCGCGTTGCGGTTCAGTCCGAAGCCTGCGACCAGGACCCGCACGATCGCCTTGTGGGTCAATCCGGTCTCCCGCAGCAGGTTCAGGACCTCGCGGACGCGCTCCCGGTCGGGTTCGAAAGCGGCCGCGGACCCGGCGAGGACGAGGACGCACTCTCCCCTGACGCGGTCGCGTGAATCGAGCGCCTCGAGGACCTCTGCGGGGCTGCCGCGGAGGAACTCCTCGTGGCGCTTGGTCAGCTCCCGCGCCACGGTGATCGGCCGATCGGGGAGGAGCTCTGCGAGATCTCGAATCGTCGGGATCAGCCGGTGCGGCGATTCGAACAGGACGGTCGTCCGCGGCTCGCCGCGGAGCCGCTCGAACAGCGCGCGGCGCTCTCCGGCCTTCCGCGGGACGGCCCCCTCGAAGCAGAACCGGTCCGGGGGCATCCCCGAGGCGATCAGACCGGCGATCACGGCCGAGGGACCGGGGATCGGGATCACCGGGACGCCTTCGGTGATCGCTTCACGGACCAGCGGATAGCCCGGATCGCTGATCAACGGCGTCCCGGCGTCGGAGACGAGGGCGAGGTCCTTCCCGGCGCGCAATGCGTCGAGGAGCCAACCGATCCGCTGGCGCTCCCCCCCTTGGAAGAGGCTCGAGAAGAACGGGGTTTCGACCCGGTAGCGGTCGAGGACACGCTTCGTCGTCCGCGTGTCCTCGGCGAGGATTCCGTCGACCGATCGGAGGATTCGGATCGCACGGATCGTGACGTCCTCCAGATTCCCGATCGGGAGAGCCACCAGGTACAGCTTGCCGGTCATCGTCAGAACAGGGTAGTGGGCGAGCCCGGGTGGATCAACGGCCGGAGTCCGATCGCTGAGGGTGTGGCGCGGGGATCGAGCTTCGGGTGGGGTCTCGGGGGCGACGGATCGGTCCGGACGCGGGATGACGTACAATGGCTTGTGGAGGAAGGCGTGGCGCGTCTTCCTCGGAATCCCCTCCTGGGGGAGGTGCGGAAGGATGAACAGTAGTTCGACGATGATGCTTCTCGGCGTAGGGGCGGTCCTTGTCCTCCTTCTGCTCTTGATCGGTCCGGCGGAGAACACCGTCGGTGACGGTGCCGCGCTCCAACCGGCCGGTTCCGCGGCGATCGGCGCCGAGACCGTCTCCCGGCCCTCCGGGGCGCCCACCGTCCATGCCGGCTCCGATCGGACGGTCGAAGAGAGGGAGACAGTGCGGCTGGACGGCCGAGGGACCGCGCCGGGCGGCGGAGCGGTGACGTACCTGTGGACGGACGGGGGAGCGCTGGGCTTCTTCGCGAACGCGCGCAGCCCAACGACGGCGTACACGGCGCCCTCCGTGTGCGGCTGCGAACAGCGGGTCACGTTGACGCTTACGGCGACGAGCGCTGACGGAGTCAGCGTCAGCGACTCGATGGTCCTCACGGTTCGAGACCCGCTCAACTGCCCGACCGAGACCCACGAGATCTGCGGAGCGTTCACCGCCCCGCTCGATCCGTGTCGCTACATCAGTGCCGAGGCGACCTGTCCCGCCCGGCCGTCGGAGCCGTGCGCGTCGCCGTGCATGACGTACGCCCCGGTGCCCGCCGGCTGTCCCGAGGCGCCGTTCCCGTGTCCCTGCGGTGTGAGCGGATGCGAGGCACAGTGGACCTCGGGTTGGCCGTTCGGGTCGCAGCCCGAGCATCCGCGGGATCGGGCGAAGCCGCGGATCGGCCGGCAGTACCGCGCCTCGATGGCCGAAGGAAGCGCGATGCCGATTGCCGGCTACATCGACAATCCGGCCTGCGTCTCCGTCTGCTTCACGTGGTCGGTCACCAAAGGGTGGCTGGAGGGGGCGGACACGCTGCAGCCGATCTATCACGCCCCACAAAGCGACCGGCGGGACGGCGAGACGGCGACGATCACGCTGACGGTCTACGACGGCTCCGGCGGGCGAAGCTACGATCAGATCCGAATTCACATCGACGACGTCGACGGATCCTAGGAGTCTCAACGGGCTCGGCCGTGCGTAGAAGAGGCCCCTCGCGGGGCCTCTCTTCTGGCGGAAGACTGGCAAGGAGGTACGTTGGCTTGCCGACGATACCGTACGACCGGCGTGTGAGCGGGGTATGAACGGACGATGGACCGGATGTGGAACGCGAAGCGTTGGGCCTTCCCTGCGATCCGCACCGCCCCCGGCGCTGTGGGCGTCCGCCTCTCCTCCCCCGTCGCGCGGGACGGGACCGTGGCACGAAGCGTACGACGAAGCGGCTCACGAAAAGCGTTCCCGATTCCGGTCGGGTAGGATGATCTCATGACGGTGGAATGGGAGGATTGGGAGCGGAAGGTCCTCGAGACGTTTCTCGACGGGGGGCGGTTGATCCGGATTCCGGCGAAGCGGAAGAAGCGTGACGTCGTCCTCCGGTGGCTGCGGGAGGAGTTCGAGCCCGGCGTCGAATACCCGGAGGCCGAGGTGAACCGGATCCTCCGCGCGCACCATCCCGACTGCGCGACGCTCCGTCGCGAGCTGTTCGAATCCGGGTACTTGCGCCGCCGCGGAGGCGGAGGCGCCTACTGGCGTTCGGAGGAGTGACTTCGAGCGGTTCGCGCTGCTGCGACGGGCCCCAGCGCGAGCCCGCTTCCGGTGTCCTCGAGGCGTGAATACCTCGGGGAGCGGGTAGAATCCGATCGGCTCGCTCGGTGTGCGATGCGGTGTTTCTGTCTCGCCGATTCGGTCCTCGAAAGGAGACGGACGATGACGTGGAAGCGAACGGAACGCGTTCTTTTCGTGCTGGTCGCCGTGACGGCGGGGCTTTGGGCGACCGCGTGGGGCTCGGACGACGGGGAGACGTGGCTCAAGACGTTCGAGGGGCCCGGCTACGGTGCGTTCTTCGACGTGACGCCGGCGGGCGACGGCGGGCTTCTCGCCGTGGGGACGACGTATCATCCCCTCGCCGCGACGACGCGCGGGGACGTTCTCGTCGCGATGCTGACGCTCGACGGCGAGCCGATCTGGGAGAAGACCCACGGCGGCGACGCCACCGATCAGGCGTTCCGCGTCGTCGCGACGGAGGACGGGGGATTCCTCGTCCTCGCGGAGACCGATTCGTTCGGCGCCGGACAGCGGGACCTGTACGTCCTGAGGCTCGACGAATCCGGCGAGCTGATCTGGTCGGAGACCTACGGCGGAAGCGGGATCGAATGGGCGAAGGATCTGATCCGGACGGCGGACGGCGGATTCCTTCTCATCGGCGAGACCGATTCATTCGGGGAGAGCTTCGACGCTTACGTCGTCAAGGTGGACGAATCCGGCTCCGTCCTCTGGGAGACGACGCTCGGCGGCGACGACAACGAGACCGGGATCGCCGCGCTCGAGGCGGAGAACGGCGATCTGCTCGTCCTCGTCGGCGTCAGCTATCCGGTCGGGTACGAGGGGAACCGACGCGATACCCGGCTGTTCCGTCTCGATCCCGGCGGGCGGGAGGTCTGGAGCGCGCTGTACCGCGCCGACGTCAAGCAGTGGGGAAACGACATGGTCTTCTCCCCCGACGGGGACGTCGTGATCGTCGGGATCTCGGAACCGGTCAGCGGGAACGAGGAGCCGCTCGACTTCTGGATCGCCAAGGCCGACGCCGAGACCGGAGCGCTGGAATGGAGTGTCCGGGAGGGGAGCCAGTATCAGGACGACTACGGCGTCTCGGTCACCGCCACGAGCGACGGTGCCTACGTAGTCGCCGGATTCGGCCCCGGATTCCCGCTGCTGAAGTTCGACGAGGGCGGACGGCTCGTGTGGCTCCGCAACGTCGTGTCGTGGCGGTCCTGGGTCGTCTACGGGGGATTCTCGATCGTCGAGCTGGCTGACGACACGTTTGTTGTGCCCGGTTGGGTCTACATCGCGGAGGTCGGCGACGACTTCGACGCGATCCTGGCGCGGATCGACGCGGAAGGGCGGATCGAGGAGTAGGCGGCCGCTTCGCGTTCGTTCCCGGCTCGCATCGGCGGCAGGCGCGGGATCCGCGGAGGACGTCGATTGTTCCTGCCTTCGTCCTCAGCGATTGTCCTCGAGACGGGGTCGCGAGGACCGCGCCGCGTTCGACGACGTCTTGTAGTCGTCCCTCGGAGGGTTCCACGCGTCGTACGCCTCGGTCGGTTCGTCGAGGACGACGGCCTTGTGCAGCACGTCGGGTGGGATGCAGACCCCGTCGCCGGCACGCAGGACGCGCGTCTCGTCGCCGAGGGTGAACTCCATCGCGCCCCTCGTGACGACGGTGATCTGCTCGTTCGGGTGCGCGTGCTCGGGGACGATCGAGCCCGGCTCGAACGTGAAGAACGTCAGCATGACCCCGTCGAGCGAGACCGCCCTCCGGTCGATTCCCGGAAGCATCTCGACCTTCGGCAGTTCGCCGATCCTGAAGAAGCTCATGATCCATCCCACCCCGCGCGAGAGGATGGCCCGATTCTACCGCTCGATCTCCCGCTTCCACACCCCGGCGCCGAGGGTCCCGAAGTAGAGGGTGTTTCGGTCGGCGGAGAACGCGAGAACGTTGGCGACGTTGTTCCCGTTTGTTCCTGCCTCGCGGGCGTCGAGGCCCTCGTTCCACTCCCTCCACGATTCTCCGGCGTCACGGCTGATCCAGACGCCCTGGGAGCTGGTCGCGAGGTAGAGCGTCTGCCGATCGATCGGATCGACGAGGATCCGGAGGAACTCCTGGCCCGGATCGAGGCCGGCGGTGATCGGGAACCAGTGAGCGCCTCCGTCGGTCGACTTCATCACCGTCCCGTGGAATCCGTGCCGACCGTTCCCTTCGTTCTCGCCGTTCTTCGAGCAGGCGTACATGACGTCCGGTTCGACCGGATCGAACGCGATATGGAAGACCCACTGCTCCGGCGGCCAACCGGCGTTCCACATCTCCCAATGCTCGCCGCCGTCGAGCGAGCGGTTGACGCCGTTGTAGGTTCCGGCATAGACGACGTTCGCTTCGTCCGGGTGGCAGACGAGGCAGAAGACGCCGTCGTTCGTCCAGCCGACGCTCTTTTCCAGCCAATGCTCGCCGCCGTCGTTGGTCTTGTATACTCCGGCGGGGAAGGTGCCGAAGTACATCGTCTCCGGTTCGGTCGGGTCGATCAACAGCGTTGAGTACTGGTAGAGGGGGCGGTCGGACCAGATCGGCCAGAACGTCCCGAACTCGCGCAGCTCTCCGAGCGGCGACCAGCGTCCGAGGCCCGGGTCGAACGCGTAGACGCCGTAGCCGAGGGTCCCGGCGAGCAGCCGTCCGTCGGCGGTGAACGCGAGGATGCGGACCTGCGTGGTCGGCAGGCCGGCGTCGAGGCGGTCCCACGTCGCGCCGTCGTCCGACGTGTGGAAGACGCCCTGTTCGCTCGCCACGTAGGCCCGCGATGGATCGTGGGGATCGAGGACGATCCGGTAGACGTCGACGCCGAGCATCGTCCGATCGTCGCCGAGGACGGGGTAGTTCAGCAGCATCGCGTCGTGCGAACGGTAGACGCCGCGCCCCCACGTTCCGAGCCACATCTCGTTCGAATCGGTCGGGTCGATGGCGAAGGAGTAGTACCCCTGCCGCAGGGGATCGTCGACGACGATGCTCGGATTGATCCCGTTTCGGTCGCTCCACGTCGCCCCGCCGTCGGTCGACCGCATCAACCCTCCGGGGAACGCGGAGACGAACAGGATCCGGGAGTCGTTCGGGTCGACTTGGATCTCGGCGCTACGCACCGCGGGGACGGGGCGGGTGGACCGCTCCGGCCGCCACGAGAACGTTCCCGTGGGCACGGACAGGTCAGCGCTCCAGACGCCGCACCCCTGCGTCCCGATGTACAGGCGGTTCCCGGAGACGACGAGGGAGGTCGGGGCGAGCGTCTCGATCCCGGCGTTCTCCTGGGTCCACGTCGCTCCGGCGTCACGGCTGACGAGGAGGCCGTCGACGAGGTCGACGGCGAACATCAGCTCCGGACGGTCCGGATGGACGCGGACGGCCCGGCAGCTCGGCCAGGTCTCGAGGATCTGCGTCCACGTCGCTCCGGCGTCGGTCGATCGGTAGACGCCGGCCGGCTGGCTGAACGTCACGCCGTCCGGACGATCCCCCGACATCTTCGTGAACCAGTCCGGAAGCGACCCGCCGCGTGCCGAGGCGTAGAGGATCGACGAATCGGTCGGATGCACCTCGATGTCGTACGCCCCGACGTCGGGGAAGTTCTCGATGTGGGCCCACGTGTCACCGCCGTCCCGTGAGACGAACGCGCTGTTGATGTTGGTCGTGACGTAGATCCGGTTCGTGTGGCGCGGGTCGACGGCGACGTCGAGGATCCCCTTCGGGAGCGATCCCGTGATTCGCTCCCAGGTCTCCCCGTTATCCCTCGACCGGTACAGGTCTCCGCCGCGCAGCCCGTGGTGGAACGTCGACGCGTACGCGACCCCGTCGTGGACGAGGACGCGCATGACGAGGAGCGCCCCGTCTTTGGTGAAATCGGCGACCCGTCGCCACGTCTCGCCCGCGTCGGTCGAGCGCCAGACGGTCGGCGAGGATCGGTCGCCGAGGAAGAGGACGCTCGGATCGAGCGGGTCGACCGACAGCGCGGTCGCGGAGATCGGGGCACCCTCGAGCAGTGTCCAGGAGGCACCTCCGTCGCGGGTCTTCCACGTTCCGCCGAGCCACGTAGCGGCGTAGGCCGTGTTCGGATCGTTCGGATCCCCGATCAGTTGAGGTTGTCCCCAGACGGTGCACATCGTGAACGACTCGTTGAGCTCCGCCCACGCGTCGCCGCCGTCCCGGCTGACGTACACGGCCCCGCCCCCCTCGCCGATGCTCGTTGCGTAGAGCACGTTGGGATCGGACGGATCGAAGACGATCGACGTGATCCCGTCGGACCCGGGGACGCGGAGGACCGTCTCCCACGTGGTGCCTCCGTCGGTCGATCGGCGGATCATCGCCCAGTCCTGGAAAGGCTTCGGGTCGTAGCCGGAGAAGACGACGTACGGATCCTCGGGATGGACGGCGATCGCGTACGTGTAGTCGACCTCGGAGTGGTGGAGGAACCGCCACCACCCGCCGCCGTTGTCGGAGCGGAACAGGCCGAAGCCGTTCTTGCAGGCGTAGAGGACGTCCGGGTCGGACGGAGCGGGGGCCAACGCGTAGATCGAGCTGAACTGAAACGCGTCCCAGACCGTGGTCCACGTCGTCCCGCGGTCCACCGAGCGGTAGACGTCGGCTATGTCGACGATCTCGTACACGACCGAGGGATCGGTCGGATGGACGACGAGCTCGTCGGCCCACGGGTGCGGGAGACCGCCTCCGTTCAGCCACGTCCACGAGTCGCCCCCGTCGGTCGTTCGGTACGTTCCACCGCCGTTCGCGTCGGCGGCGTAGATCGTCTCCGGATCGATCGGATCGGCGGCGACGAGGCTGATCCGGGTGCGAAGAATTCCCTCACTCTCCAGCGTCCACGACGCCCCTCCGTCCCGGCTGGTCGCGACGCCGTTGAGCACGGCGACGTAGAGACGATTCGGATCGATCGGATCGACGTCCATCCGGCCGACGTCCCCGGGGCGACGGCCGCCGAGCGCTTCGACGAGTTGGAGGTTCCGCCACGTTCGGCCCCGGTCGATCGACTGGTAGATCTGGTTCGCGTTGTTCACGTACAGCGCTCCGTCGGACCCTTGCGCGAGCGGCCACCAGCCGTTGTCCGGGTCGAATCCTCCCCAGTAGTTCGACCACGTCCGGCCCCGATCGCGGGAGTACCACGAGTAGCTGACGCCCTCGGGGCGGCCTTCGTTGTGGACGTTCTGAAAGCCGACGAGGATCAGGTCCGGGTCGTCGTCGGCGACCAGGAGCTGGCGCACGCACGCGGCGGGGATCGCAGGAAGGGAGGAACGGTTCCACGTTCGCCCCCCGTCCGTCGTGTGATAGAGGCCGTTCGGCTCGGACCGACCGACGGCCGCCCAGAACTCGTCTCGGCCGGAGACGCCGACGTCCATGATCTCGTCCTGCGGCAGATCGCCGGTGACGTCGTGCCACGTTCGCCCTCCGTCATGGCTGGCGTACAGCAGGCCCCTTTCGGTCGCTGCGAGAAGGACGTCCCCGTGAACGCTGTAGTGGACCCTGACGATTCGACGCTCGGGGGAGACGACGACCGTCCGCCACGTCTCTCCTTGATCCGTGGAGTGAAGAAGGCCGAAGTGGCTGCAGGAGGCGAAGACCCCGTGCGGCGTCGAAACGATGTCGGCGATCCATTGGCCGATTCCGGGATACGAGACGTCCCACGTGCGACCGCCGTCGACGCTCCGGTAGATCCCGGCTTGCTCGACCGCGGCGTAGACGATTTCGGAGTCCTCGGTGTCGACGGCGACACATCTGATCGACCCGCCCGGCGGCCCCGCGGTCGGCTCCCACCGACTCCCTCCACTCGGGATCGTCCACGCGATCGTACAGAGAAGGAGGGCGCCAAGGGCCGTTGACAGGCCGATTCGCCGGCGGGCGGCGCAGCGACTTGCTCGTCCGTCTTGCATCGAGAGTCTCCTTTCGCGGCAGCAGACGCTGACGGCCCTTCAACCTAGCGTCCGGACCGAGCCGCGGCAAATCGAGTCGGCGTGAGGTAACGGAGGACGGAGCCCGAAAAGGATGAGGGGCCCGATGTGTGGGCCCCTCGTATGTGGAAAGTCGCCCTTACGCTTTGGAGGTACAACGCTTCTCGTTGCTCTCGTACGAAAGCAAGGTACTCCGCGGATGTGAAGGACCGGTGAACGGGGCTTGTCGCTTCGGTGTGGCCTTCGAACCAGCCGGCAGCCGGCTCACTCTACGATCCGCTCGACGACGATCGTGCACTCCGTGACGAGGGCGGCGATCGCTCCGAGCGCCGCCACGGTCGGAAGGAGGAGGACGCCGACGACGCCGAGCGTGAGAGGGATCTCGAACAGGGTCTCCCCGTCCCGATTGCGGACGCCGATCCTCCGGACGTTCCCCTGCCGGATGATCTCCTTGACCGTGGAGACCAGCTTCTCGCCGCTGATGCTCACTTCTTCGACGCGGGTCTTCTCTTCGGACACTCGGGCTCCTTTCGTCGATGGCGCGAGCCGGTCGCGGATCAGCTCGCGACGCTCGCCGTGAACCGTCGGTTGTCTTCCTTGCAGATCCACTGAAGGACGTGACGGGCCGACATCACCGCCGGCGGCAGGCCGCCGCCCGGCTGGACCCACTGTCCGATCATGTAGAAATCGTACAGGCCGGGGAGGGTCTTGCGCATCTGCAGGCGAAGGGTTCTCGGCGTCAGGAGCCAGCCCTCGAAGCTCCCCTGCCAATTCCCGGTGTAGCGATGCCACGTGGTCGGGGTCGCGACGTCGACCATCTCCACGTCGTTCGAGAGGCCGGGGAAGCGCTGGTCGAGGCCGCGGAGCACCTCGGCGGCGACCGCGTCCTTCTCCGTGCGGTACGCATCCGGTTGCTCACCGAGCTTTCGCCACCGTTCGAAGCTCGATGGGACGATCACTTTCAGCACGGTCTTTCCCGGCGGGGCGAGCGAAGGATCGAACGTGCTCGCCTGCACGGACAGGCGCGTCAGCTTCCGCCCGTCGACGGCGATCGGCTCGCGAAGCGGGAAGTTGATCCCGTCGACCGCGTCCGGAAAGCCGTCGAGGGTTCGGTCGACGCCGATCCCGACGAAGAGGAGCGGCGGGAAGACCGGAAGATGCTCGTAGTAGCCGCGGATCGTCTCGTCGCAGTAGCGGCCTCCGAGGAGATCGAAGATCGTCGCGTGTCCGTCGGCGGCCGAGATGACGAGATCGGATCGATGCTCGGTTCCGTCCTCGAGGCGGACGCCGACGGCCCGGTTCTCTTCGACGAGGATCTCCTCGACCCGCGCCCCGTACTCGATCTCTCCACCGAGATCGAGGTATCGTCGCTCGATCGCCCGGGCGAACGGGAGGGAGCCGCCGATCGGATACCCCGCGGCCTTGTTGTGCATCCAGGCGAGGGTCATCATCATCGCGATCATCGGGAAGTCCGGGAGGTCGAACGCGAGCGGGAGGGCCTCGCGGAGGAACGGGTTGTCGAGGTCTTCGGCGAACTGTCGGACGGTCGTGCCGGTCCACCGGCGGAAGACACCGACGTGAGGGAGGAATCTGAGCGCCGCGCCGAGCTTGCCGATCGGTCCCATCAACTCCGCCGGCCGTCCGATCGGCGGATCCATCCGTGCGAGTCTGCGCAGCCCCCGGGTCCACTCGCGGAGGACGTCGCGGTCCTCCGGCGCGATCTCGAACAGGTGAGCGGACAGGCGGTCGATGTCGGTGTACAGCGTGAGCGCCTGCCCGGAATCTCCCTCGATCCGGACGAAGACGTCGTGGTCGTACATCGGCTGGTTCGGGAGCGCCCCGACCTCCTGCCACAGGCGATAGAGCCGGCTCTCGGGGGACGAGCCGACGAGCCAGTGGATGCAGCCGTCGATCGTGTATCCGTCCCGCTGCCACGCCGTGCACAGGCCGCCGGGAAGCGAGTGCATCTCGAAGATCCGGCACCGATACCCGTTCATCCGGGCGTAGCAACCGGCCGACAGCCCGGCGATCCCGCCGCCGACGATCTGAATTCTCTCCCTCACGCCGCCCTCCCTGGGGCCCCGCATCGTAGTGAGGCCGGTCTGCGCTGTCAACCGGCGGCTCGCCGGAGCGGTTGAGGGCGCCCCTCGATTGCTCTATAAAAGGATCGGAGCGATGGAACATCGATCCGGATAAAGGATCGGAGCGGCGCAGAGCCGGTCCGAATCAACGGTCGGATCGACAAAGGAGCGGGCGTGCACGAGGAGAGGATCGCGAGGCTGCGGGAGTTGGTGAAACGGATCGCCGATTCCTTCGACCCGGAGGCGTTGCGTGTGGAGATCGACCGCCTCGAGGCGGAGATGGCGACGCCCGGGTTCTGGGACGACCGCGAGCGGGGGAAGGGCGTGTCCCAGCAGCTCGAACGGGCTCGCTCCCGGTTGAAGACCTACCTCGACGTGACCACCGAGTTCGAGGAGATCGAGCTCCTCCATCGGATGGCCGTCGAGGCCGAGGACGACGCCGAGCTCGCGGAGCTGGAGGGAAGGCTCGACGCGCTCGGTGCGTACGTACAGGAGCTGCGGATCGAATTGGCGTTCTCCGGCGAATACGACGAGGGGAACTGCTATCTGTCGATCAACGCCGGTGCGGGAGGGACCGATTCGCAGGACTGGGCCGAGATGCTGCTTCGGATGTACGGCCGGTTCTGCGAGCGGACGGGATTCAAGGCGACGATGCTCGAGGTGAGCTCGGCCGAGGTCGCGGGAATCCGGAGCGCGACCCTGGAGGTGGTCGGGCGATACGCGTACGGCAACCTTCGCGGGGAGAAGGGCGTCCACCGGCTCGTCCGCCTCTCGCCGTTCGACTCCGCGCATCGCCGGCACACGTCGTTCGCCGCGGTGTCCGTCGTTCCCGAGGTCGAGGAGGCCATCCTCGAGATCGATCCGAAGGACCTTCGGATCGACACCTACCGATCGTCCGGGGCCGGCGGGCAGCACGTCAACGTGACCGATTCGGCCGTCCGGATCACGCACGTCCCGACGGGGGTCGTCGTCTCGTGTCAGAACGAGAGGAGCCAGCACCAGAACAAGGAGAACGCGATGCGGGTCCTCCGCGCCCGGCTGAACGAGCTCCTTCGGCAGCAACAGGCGGAGAAGCTCGAAGAGCTCCAGGGGGAGCTGAAGGAGATCGAATGGGGGAGCCAGATTCGATCGTACGTCCTCCATCCGTATCGGATGGTCAAGGATCACCGGACGGAGCACGAGACCGGAAACGTCGCCGGGGTCCTCGACGGGGATCTCGGCGACTTCATCGAGGCGTACCTGGAGCCATCGGCCAAGAATCGAACGTAAGCTTGTTCGATCTCCCCTTGCCCTCTCTAACAGAGGCTGCTACAATACAATCTACAACGCCATCGAAAAAAGGGGGAGATCTCGTGGCGAAGCAGCTTCTGGACAAGATCTCGATCTACGTGCCGAAGAGCCGGATCGACCAGCGGCCGGTCGAACGGCTGCTGAAGATGGCCGAGGCGAAGGACCGCTCGGTCAACTACCTTGTGGTCGAGGCGATCCTCGAGTTTCTCAGGCGGGAGGAGAAGAAGGGGTAGGTTCGCTCGTCCGATTCGGCGGCCGATCCGAGGGATCCCGCCGCGCGAGATGCCCCTGGAGGATCAACACCGCGGAGAGGCTGTCTCGCAGTTCCTTTCTCCGACGCCTCGGCAGGTTCGCTTCGAGCAGGACGCGTTCCGCCTCGCTTGAGGTCAGTCGTTCGTCGAACGACGCGACCGGCAGCCCGGTCGCCCGTCGGAGCCGCTCGGCGAACGCCTCGGCCTCTCGGGCCATCTCGCCGTGCGAGCCGTCCATGTTGAGCGGGAGCCCGACGACGATCGCCGACACGGCGTGCCGTTCGATCAGCGAGGTGAGGGCGGCGATGTCGCGGTCCTCCGATCGTCCGCGAACGTAGGTCGGGAGCGGGCTGGCCAGGATTCCGGCCTCGTCGCTGAGCGCCAGACCGATCCTTCGGCGGCCGTAGTCGATCCCGAGGATCCTCATCCGCGGCTGCCCAGGATCTCCAGCGCGCGTCGGACGATCTCCTCGGGTGAAAGATCGCGGCCGTCGAGCCGCTGAAGCGCCTCGCGGGCCTCGCGAGGCGAGAAGCCGAGCCTGGAAGTGAGCGCGCGGAGCGCCGTCTCCTCTCCCGCGGAGAGGAGGAACTCGCGCGGCGGCCCCGGCGCGCCGATCTTGTCGCGCAGATCGACGAGGATCCGCTCGGCCGTCTTCTTGCCGACGCCCTTCACATCGGTCAGCCGAACGACGTCGCCGGCGGAGACGGCTTCGATCAGGTCGTTGAGCGGCAGGGCCGAGAGGATCTGCAACGCGAGCTTCGGGCCGACCTGGCCGACCGTGAGCAGCTGGCAGAAGACCTCGCGCTCGTCCGGCGACGCGAAGCCGTACAGCTGCATCGAGTCGTCGTGGACGATGAGGTGCGTGTACAGGAGCGCCTCGTGTCCTTCGGTCAGCTCGCGGAGCGCACCGGTTGGGGCGAACGCCCGGTACGCGATGCCGCCGGTGTCGATGACGACGTAATCGGCGCCGATTCGGACGACCTCCCCGGTCAGCGAATCGATCACCCGAGCACCTCCGTTTCGGCGCGGGCGCCGGTCGCTTCCCGGATCGCCGCGCGGAAGGACCGAACGGCGCCGGGGGCGAGGGCCACGCGAACCTCGGCCGACTCGTTGAATCGGACGTCCAGCACATCGGCGCCGCATCGATGGATCGTCGACATCACCCCCGAGTTTACGTCAGCCGGGAAGCGGATCAACACCTCGACGATCATGCGCCGGACGACGATCCGGGCCTCGGCGAGGGCCGCCTCCGTCGCGTCGCCGTAGGCGCGGATCAGACCGCCGACGCCGAGCTTCGTCCCGCCGAAGTACCGGACGACCACCGCGAGGACGTTGAGGAGATCGGCCTCCTCGAGCCGGTGGAGGATCGGCGCGCCGGCCGACCCGGGCGGCTCCCCCGCGTCGTCCGACGCGGCGATCGGCTCGGGGGAAGCGACGAGGCGGTAGGCGGTGCAATGGTGCGACGCGTCGTGATGGGCGCGTCGCGTCGCCGCGAGGGCCGCCTCGACGTCCTCCAGGGAGCCGACCGGACGGACGAACGCGAGAAACCGCGATTTCTTGCGGGTGATCCGGGCCTTCGTCGGTTCGGCGAGCGTCCGGTAGGAATCGATCATGCCCGCCCGGCGAGCTCGACGTCGGGCTCTTCGCGGAGGGCCTCGACGAGGGCGAACGCGTCGCGCACGCCCGCCTCCTCCCCCTCGATCAGCAGCGACACGGCCCCGGCCCCGGCGCCCACCCCACCGGTCGTCACGTGGAGGGCGCGGACCGGGAAGAGCGTCTCCAGCGCGTCGGCTTCGGTGACCACGCGAGCGTGAAGCGGGTAGATCCCGCACGGAAGCCCCATCTGCAGATCCATTCGGCCGCTTCCCATCTCGAGGGAGAGCTCGGCGATCGAGGTGTGGACCGACTTCGACAGGCCGATCGGGGCGACGAGTTCGATCCCCCGGGCGAGACAGGCCGCGACGTAACGGCCGACCGTTCCGCCGGTCGATGCGCCCATCAGGACCCCGACGACGCCCTCCGGATCGAGCGCGTTGCCTCCCTTGATCACCACGTCGCCCGCTGCCAGCGAGGCGAGCGTCTCCTCCGGCCCCGCCTCGACCGGCTTTCCGCGGTCGAGGACGATCTCGCTCAGCTCGCCGAGCCGGGCGTTGACGTTCCATCGATCGTCGATGAAGCCGGCGGCGAACGCGCCCCGGTCGATCGGTTCGCCGAGGAGCTCCTCGGCGACGTACGCGTTGGTCGTCCCGAGCGTCACCACGATCCGCCCCCGGTCGAGCGCCGTCCTGACCTGAGGCAGCGCCGCCACCCCCTTGGCGATCAACCGTTTGGACATCGGCGGGGTCAGGACGACGGACGCTCTCATTCGGACACCTCGATTGGCGTTGGGATTGGCAATATGCTATAAGAAGCACACTTTCCAATCAAAACCTACCGGGTCGGGGTGGTCAACACAGATGCGATACGACAAGGCGCTGTATCGGAAAGAGATCGAGGCGTTCCGCTGGGAGATCCCGGACGACTACAACATCGTCGACGTGGTCGAGGGGCACGCGGCGCGGAATCCGGACAAGGTCGCGGTGATCTGGGAGGACGCGCGCGGGAACGAGCGGCGGGTGACGTTCGCCGAGCTGGTCGAAGGAACGCGCCGGTTCGGAAGCGCCCTGATCGGTCTCGGCGTGAAGAAGGCCGATCCGATCCTGCACGTCCTCCCCCGGCTCCCGGAGGCGCACATGGCGCAGCTGGGGACGTTCGTCGCCGCCGGCGTCGCCGTTCCGTGCTCCGAGATGCTGAAGAGCAAGGAGATCGCGTACCGCTCGCAGGTGAGCGGGGCGAAGGCGATCGTCGCCGACGTCTCGACCGCGGAGACGGTCGAGGCGGCGCGCGGCGACTGCCCGCTCGAGACGTTCGTCGTGATCGGCTCCGAAGGGCCGCGCGACGGCTGGCTCCGGTTCGAGGACCTCGTCGCCGGGGCCGATCCGAGCGCGAAGAAGGTGACGATCGCGGCCGACGATCCGATGACGATCAACTTCACCTCCGGGACGACGGGGAACCCGAAACCGGTCGTCCACAAGCACCGGTGGATGTACTGTCACAACCGGGTGACGGCGCGCTACTGGTACGACGCCGACGAGAGCGACGTGATCTGGGCGACGACGGCCCCCGGCTGGGCGAAGTGGTTCTGGAGCCCGATCGGCGTCTCGCTGACCACCGGGGCGACGCAGTTCATGTACAACGGGCGGTACGACGCCGACCGGTACCTCGAGCTGATGGAGAAGCACCGGATCACCAAGCTCTGCGCGACGCCGACCGAGTACCGGCTGTTCGCGCAGCATCCGGACATGGCGAAGCACGATCTGGTGCTGAAGGACGCGCTGTCGGCCGGCGAGCCGCTGAACGTGGAACCGATCGAGGCGTTCAAGCGGGCGTTCGGGGTGACGATCCGCGACGGCTACGGTCAGACGGAGAGCATCTGCCTCGTCTGCAACCTCCCCGGGATGCCGGTCAAGCCCGGCGCGATGGGGATGCCGACGCCCGGCCCGGGCGTGGTCCTGATCGATCTGGACGGGGTTCCCGTGTCCCAGGGGGAGATCGGCGAGATCGCCCTCGAGCCGGGGAGCCCGGCGATCTTCGACGGCTACTGGAAGGCGCCCGATCTCGACGAGGAGGTCTTCGCCGGCGGCTGGTACCGGACCGGCGACCTGGCGCGGATGGACGACGACGGCTACCTCTTCTTCGAGGGGCGTGCCGACGACGTCATTCTGACCTCGGGGTATCGGATCGGCCCGTTCGAGGTCGAGGACGCCCTCGTCAGCCACCCGGCGGTCGTCGAGGCGGCGGCGGTGGCGTCGCCGCACCGCGAGCGCGGCGAGATCGTCAAGGCGTTCGTCGTCCTCGCGGCCGGACGCGAGCCGTCCGAGGAGCTGACGAAGGAGCTGCAAGACCACGTCAAGAGCGTGACCGCGCCGTACAAGTATCCCCGGGCGATCGAGTACGTGACCGAGCTGCCGAAGACGACCAGCGGGAAGATCAAGCGGGCCGAGCTGAAGAGGAAGGAGTGGGAGGGATGGGATCGACGATGAGGACGCGTCTTCTCCGCGTATCGGCTGTCGTAGTCTGCGGGATTCTGATTCACACGGTGATCGCCGTCGCCGGAGGGATCACCTTCGGGGTGCCGATCGCCACGCTCGACGTCTCCGGCGCGCTCGACCGGGTGCCGATCGCCGCCGACGCGGCGTTCGCGGCGCTCGAGGAGGCGCTGATCGACTTCGGCCTCACGCAGGCCGATCTCGACGAGGTCCGGGACCGGATCGACGAATCGCTCGAGCAGGTTGACGATCTTGCGGTGGCGCTTCCGCCGTTGCTGCCGGTCCCGATGCTCGGCGGGACGATCGAGATCACCTTGCCGTTGGTCCTCGTCGACGGCCTCCGCTTCACCGGCGGGCTGCTGAGCGAGGGACTGGTGCGAAGCGTCGCCCGGCTCGCCGGGGCGGAGATCCCCGAACCGTTGTTCGAAATCACGTTCGACTCGCCGGAGTTCGCCGGCGCGGCGACGATCGACATCGAGCTCTCCTCCTGGATCCTGTCGACCGACGTGGTGAAGCGGTTCGACGCGCTCGTCCTGGCGTTGACGCTCGGTGGAGGGATCGACCTGATCCGGGGCGCGATCCGACCGCTCGTCGACCTCGACGTACCCGCGGGGTTCGAGGACGACGTCGCCGGCGCGCTCGCCGCTCTCCACCTCGACGGGCTGACCTGGTCGACGTTCGCCGTTCACGGCGTCGTCGGATTGGAGATCGGACCGCCGTTCCTCCGGCTCTACGGGGACCTGCGGTTCCTC
>Ga0315546_1000305_pt1 | contig 36535 bp, 29 predicted proteins | sample SalMarSW160170MG_FD_203833 | JGI IMG/M metagenome (GOLD analysis project Ga0315546, IMG submission 203833) | Salt marsh sediment microbial communities from the Plum Island Ecosystem LTER, Massachusetts, United States - Salt Marsh Sediment SW1601-170 ...
CGGTATTTTGCATTTGCCAGTTGTTCGTCAGTAACCTCTTTTGCTGAAAGGGCCTTCAGTGTATCGATCCAGTTATAACCCACGCCATCCGAGAACTGTTCTTTTTGCCGCCATGCCACGCTTGCCGGCAGATAATCCTCAAAGGCTTTTCTGACCACCCATTTTTCGATACGCTCTTTTGTGATCATCTTGTCAACGGGATTAAGCCGCATAGCCACATCCATGAACTCTTTATCAAGAAATGGCACCCGTCCTTCAACACCCCATGCCGCAAGTGACTTATTTGCCCTGAGGCAGTCGTAAAGATGCAGTTTGCTGAGTTTTCTTACTGTTTCTTCATGAAAGGCCCGGGGATCAGGAGCCTTATGGAAGTAAAGGTAACCTCCGAAGATCTCATCGGCGCCCTCTCCTGAAAGAACCATCTTAACACCCATTGATTTTATTACCCTGGCCATCAGGTACATTGGAGTAGAGGCCCTTACAGTTGTAACATCGTATGTTTCAATATGATATATAACATCACGGATAGCATCAAGCCCCTCTTCTATTGTAAAGTTTATTTCATGGTGAACAGTATCGATATGATCTGCCACCTTCCTGGCGGCAGCCAGATCGGGAGAGCCCTGCAGTCCAACAGCAAATGAATGGAGCCGGGGCCACCATGCTTCAATCAAATCATCCGATTCTATACGTTTCGGGGCAAATTTCTTGGCTATTGCAGATACTACAGATGAATCGAGGCCACCTGAGAGAAGTACCCCGTAAGGGACGTCGGACATAAGCTGGCGGTGAACAGATGCTTCAAGTGACTTCTTCAGATCAGGGATAGATGTGGTATTTTTTTCAACAGCTTCATACTCCATCCAGTCGCGCTGGTACCATTTTTTCATTACTCCATCCCTGCTGTAGAGGTAATGACCCGGCAGGAACTCCTCAATTGTGTTGCATACTCCCTCTAAAGCTTTTAGCTCAGAAGCGACATAGAAGTTACCAAACTTATCACGACCGGTATAGAGAGGAATAATCCCAATATGATCCCTGGCAATGAAATAACAATCTTTTGCCTGATCATATAAAGCAAAGGCAAAAATACCATTCATCTCTTCAAGGAATAAAGGTCCTTTGTCGTGGTAAAGAGGCAGTATGACTTCGCAGTCGGAATGTGTCAGGAATTCCCATGAATCCTCATACCGTTTTCTTATCTCCTTGTGGTTGTATATCTCTCCGTTGACAGCAAGAATAAGATTGCCATCCTTGCTTTTCAAAGGCTGCTTTCCCGACTGGGGATCAACTATTGAGAGACGTTCATGTGCCAGGATAGCCTTTTCGCAACAGAATATGCCTGACCAGTCAGGACCACGATGCCTGACTTTTTTTGACATTTTAAGAACGCCTGCTTTAAGATCGAGATTATTTACCTTCAGATCAAATACTCCTACAATTCCGCACATACAACTTTATTTATATTAATTAAAATTGCAATTATAATAAATATTATTAAATAAAAAGCAAATATATATTAATAAAGATAATAAAAATTTAAATAAAAGTTACATTTATTAAGATTATAAATGCATGTTTTTCGTTTATAAGCTTCTTTTTTTCGTTTTAGAGCTTTATAAGTATAATTGTTGTTAAAAATTATTAATATTTAAAATTTAGGTAAGCGAATCTGCATATGAAAAATTGAAAAACAAATGGTTTTTTTATATTGCGGTTCATTTTAAAACTGAAAAGTCATGAAGAGAATAATATTTAGATTATTTCCTGTAATTCTATTTGTTTCACTTCCAGTTACCACTTCATGGAGTCAGACTATGTATGGCTTTCGCGGAGAAGACAGAACAGGTATTTACAAAGAAACAGGATTGATGAAGAAATGGCCGGCAGATGGCCCGGCACTTTTATGGGAAGCATCTGGAACAGGGATTGGTTATTCCAGTGCTACAGTTACTAATGATGCCGTCTACATTACCGGTGTCAGAGGAGATAAAGATGTACTTACGGCTTTTACACAGGAGGGACAGAAAAAGTGGGATGTGGAATATGGAACCATGTTAGAGGTTCAAAATTATCCCGAAAGCCGGTGTACTCCTACTTTTTCAAACGGCAAAATCTTTGCTGTAAGCGGATCAGGCGAACTTACCTGCGTCTCCACGAATGGAAAAATACTCTGGACGGTAGATTATTATACGAAGTACAAGGCATCGGTTCCGCGTTTTGGTATATCTGAATCTCCGATTGTTGTAGACAATAAGGTAATTGTCACGCCGGGTGGCAATATAGCAGCAATGGTGGCATTCAATGTTGATAATGGAAAAGTAGTATGGGAAACCGAATCGGTTAATGAAGGATCACAGTATGTAAATCCCCTGCTTATCGAAAGAAATGGCAAGAAGGTAATCATAACACATACTCCGACATTGATAATCGGAGTAAATGCAGCAGATGGTAAAATACTTTGGAAATTCAATTTTAAATCGGTAAATGATGATCCGGGAAACGGCCAAAATTACATTCAAACACCGATATACAAGGATGGTTTCTTATTCGCTGCCAACGGGTACGGTCAAACTGCAGCAAAAATCAAGTTATTCGACGATGGCAGGGATCCTGAACTGGTCTGGAAAAATCCGGAGATCAATCCTCATGTCGGAGGGATGGTGCTTATTGGTAATTATTTGTACAGTTCCACACATGATAATAATTCTATGGGGAGATGGATATGTGTAGACTGGACTACAGGAAAAACGATGTGGATAACAAAATGGTACAACAAGGGATCAATAATATCCGCTGACGGTATGCTTTATTTATATGAGGAAAGGTGGGGACATGTCGGACTGGTTAAACCTGGCAGCAGTAACCTTGAGGTTGTAAGCGAATTTCAGGTAAAAAAAGGAACAGGACCATACTGGGCTCATCCTGTAATAGACAAAGGAAGGCTCTTTTTAAGACATGGTGATTACCTCGCTGTTTATTTACTAAGATGAAATATATTTTATGCTTTACGAAAAATAAAAATGATATTCAATGAAAAAAATATTATTGATTGTATTGTCACTGGTAATAATTGGTGTAATAGGCTATGTCGTTTTTGTAGTTTTTAAGTCTGATCCTTCTGTTGCTGAATTATCTGGTTCTGTATTAATTGATAACAGCCGGCAGATGATAAGCGAATGGAGGGAAGAGAACAGGACCGGTGTCTCTGCAGAAACCGGACTGCTGACATCATGGCCGGAAGGGGGTCCTGAGCTGATATGGATGACTACAGAGCTTCCCAGAGGCTATTCATCAGTAACCTTCGGTAATAATACAATCTATACTACCGGTTTCGACGGTGAGAATGATGTCCTTATTGCTCTCGACTCTTATGGAAAAATAAAATGGCAAACATCATACGGCCGTCCCTGGATGGAGTCGGATCCTGAAAGCCGCTGTACTCCTACTGTTGAAGGAGATAAGGTGTATGTCTCAAGTGGGTTTGGTGATCTGGCTTGCATAGATGGTATTTCAGGCGAAATCATATGGTCCCTGGAAGCAAGTGAGATATATAAAGGAACCTATGGACAATGGGGAATAGCGGAATCGCTGATTATTGACGGTGAAAAGATTTATTTTTCTCCCGGTGGGCCCGAAACAATGACAATTGCACTTGATAAAACCACCGGTGAACTGATCTGGAAATCAGAAAGCCTTGATTCCAAACCGGGATATGTTTCTCCTATATTGATAGAGTACGCCGGTAAGAAAATGATCATAAATGTTTCACTGTCATATATTTTTGCAGTAGACGCATCAGATGGTACTATTCTGTGGAAAATACGGCATGAAGATACTGTTGACCATTCGGGATATCATAATCAGTGGCCCACATTGCCACTAATAAAATGTGTAACTCCCCTTTATAAGGATGGAAAGATTTATGTTACCGGAGGATATGATACAGGAGCTGTAATGCTTGCGATGAATGATGATGGAACTGATGTGACCGTTGTATGGACCGATAAGGTTCTCGATGTTCATCATGGAGGTGTTGTCCTTATTGACGGATATATTTACGGTGCAAACTGGATAAACAATGGTGAAGGATACTGGTGCTGCGTTGAGTGGAATACCGGCAAGAAGATGTGGGAGGAAGAATGGAATAAAAAAGGATCAATAATCTCTGCAGAAGGTCTTCTATATATTTATGATGAACGGCATGGAAATGTCGGCTTGCTCAGACCTGATACAGAGAAATTTGATTTGATAAGTAGCTTCCGGATAAAAGAGGGTTCCGGTCCGTACTGGGCACATCCTGTAATAAATAATGGTGTTCTCTATATCAGGCACGGTGAAGCCCTGATAGCCTTTGATATAAAGAAGTAAGTTACCTTTGATAATAACAACATGGAAATGATTTCCGGGAAATTAAATAGACATATCATAATAGGGATAACGGCAGTTCTTTTTGCCGTGCCCCTTATTTGGTGGTTTACCGGTAATCATTATCCTGCGGAAATTATCATGCGGATCCCGGCTATGGATGACAGGCCGAAGATCGAACCCAGACCTGATACTGTTGTCATAGGGGAGTTTTTTAATAACATGAATCCTTTAGACGAATACATCACGGGAAGCTGGCCACGCTTCAGGGGAGCCCTGTTCGACAACATTAACCATGATACCATTCCACTGGCAGAGTCATGGGATTCGGCAGGACCACCTGTGGCATGGAAGATTACAGTAGGTGAAGGATATGCAGGGCCTGCAGTATATAACGGAAGGGTATATGTTCTGGATTATAATGAAAGAACAAAAGCAGATATGCTCAGATGCTTCTCGCTGAAGTCGGGCACCGAATTGTGGCGACGATGGTATTATGTTGATCTTAAGCGAAATCACGGGTATTCCAGGACTGTTCCGGCAGTAACTGACAAATATCTTGTTTCTATTGGTCCGAGGTCGCATGTTATGTGTGTCGATCCTGTAACAGGTGATTTGTTCTGGACTCTTGATATGGAAAAGGAGTTCGGTATCCCGGGAACCACTAAAGGGAAAATAACTCCCGACTGGTATACAGGACAATGCCCGCTTATACATGATGGAGTTGCAGTGCTGGCACCAGGCGGAAAAGCTCTTATGATAGGTATTGATTGCGCCACGGGAAGGGAATTATGGAGAACACCGAATCCCGATACCCTGAGGATGTCGCATGGATCAATAATGCCTATGATCATACATGGAAAGAAAATGTATGTTTATAATGCTATAGGCGGAGTATGCGGAGTATCGGCTGAAGGTAATGATAAAGGCAGACTGCTTTGGAAAACAACTGAATGGAATCCTTCAACAACTGCCGCCTCTCCCCTTCTTCTTGGTAACAATGAGATAGCTGTTTTTGGTGCTTACGGAGCCGGCGGAGCAAGAATAAGAATAAACTATGACGGATCATCCTTTTCTGTTACTGTAATTGAAATGCATAAGGCTATGGAGGGCCTTTCAAGTGATCAGCATACACCTGTGATTACCGGTGATCTTATCTGGTCAGTAATGCCGGAAAATGCCGGAGCACTTAAGAAACAACTGGTATGCTACAATATATCAGATCTCACCACACCGGTATGGACAAGCGGTAAGGAGAACAGGTACGGCCGTGGTCTGGGACCATATATCATAAGTGGCGACAGGTTGTTTCTTCTGGATGATGATGCAGTCCTGCATATATTTAAACTGGGATCATCCGGTGCTTCGCTTGTTTCGGAATATAAGATACTGGATGGAATTGAAGCCTGGGGTCCTATGGCCCTGGCAGGTAATTACCTCATAATGAGGGATGCGCGGAACATGGTTTCACTTTATATTGGTAAAAACGGATAATTATGGATAAAAAGAAGTTTCTGGCTCTTTTTTCTCTGCTGATCATCCTGGCATTTATAGGATATATTGTATATGATACTATAAAAGATGACAGAAAGCCTGCAGAAACTGTCATCAGCATTAACGATACAGTGCCCGGTGATAAATGGCACATATCTGCGGTGATTGACGTTGATGAAGGATTGAAGGCTGTTACAGCGACTTCAGATGGTAATATATATGCCGGAGGAGAATCGTTCATTTCCCGTTACGACAGTCATCTGAATAAACTATGGCAAATTGAAACACCGACAAGAATCACGGCTCTTGCAATGAATGGTGATACTCTTTTTGCAGCCTCAGAGGAGGTGATTTATCTCGTCAACTCCAGTGGTGAAATAATCAGTGAATGGGGACCTTATGAGGCAAACTGCTTAATCACTTCAGCATCTGCTAATAAAGATTATCTGGCAATTGCTGATGCAGGGAACAAGACAGTGTTTATACTTAAAAAAGATGGCGAAGTAATTTCTATGATCGGCCATTTTGGAGAAAAATTACTTATTCCGAGTCCTTTTTTTGATGTATTCCTGACTGAAGACAACAGGCTTTACATGGCACATACCGGAAAGTTCAGAATTGAAACATGGACGATTGACGGCCGGTTCATTTCATCATTCGGAGAACCGGGATCAACCCCTGAAGCTTTCTGCGGCTGTTGTAATCCGGCCCATTTTACTGTTGTACCACAGGGTTTTATTACGGCTGAAAAGGGAATAAACAGAATAAAGATATTGGGACCACTTGGAGGATTTATTGAGTACGTATCGTCGGTAAATGATTTTATTGCTTCAGCCCCGCTTGATATAGCATCGGCAGACGGGAAGACAATATACGGTGCAAATCCGGGCGATTCGAAACTGTATGTGTTTGAGAGAAAATGAACTCCATCTCCCCTGGGGGCTGATATGTTTTATAATATGCTGATAATATGGATATTACGAGAACAGATTTTCTGAAGAAACTGATCAGGTTTCTGTTAGTCTCTTTTCTGGCTGTGATTGCACTGGCATTAGGTAACCGCACAGTTTCAGGCAGGAATTGTAATAATTGTCCGGGAAAGGGTATATGTAAGGGTGAAGTAGATTGCAGTAAGTATTTAAAGGGTAAGAAATGAAAGAAGAAAAAAACAAGTTTGAGTCCAGAAGGGACTTTGTAAAGAAAGCCGGAAAGATACTTGCAGTGGCACCTGTTGTTAGCCTGCCACTTATACTTTCCAGAAAGACATCGGCCAAAGGGTATGTCTGGCAGATAGATCCTTTCAAATGTATTGCCTGCGGACAGTGTAAAACAAATTGTGTTCTCACTCCTTCTGCATCAAAATGTGTGCATGCATTTGCCCTGTGTGGTTATTGTGATCTCTGCGGTGGATATCTGAAGGAGGGAGCAAAAAAAATTGGCACCGGTGCTGAACTCCAGTTGTGTCCTACCGGCGCAATTACAAGGAAATTTGTTGAGGACCCTTTTTTTGAATATACAATAAATGAAGATCTGTGCGATGGCTGTGCAAAGTGCGTAAAAGGATGCAGGGACTTTGGGAACGGGTCCCTGTATATGCAGATCAGGCAGGATATCTGTGTTAACTGCAACGAATGTTCAATTGCCCGAAGCTGTCCTGCACAGGCAGTTTCAAGGGTACCTGCTGATTTTCAATATATTCCGAAAGACAAAGAATCTGATTAACGCTAAACACTGAACACTGAACACTGAACACGATCTGATCTTATTATGAAGAAAAAATTACCATATATCCTTTTGTTGGTAATGCTCCTCTGGCACGCTGTTCTGTTTGCACAGGAAAGGTTCCCGCGTCCTGAATTTCAAACAGATTATGTTTATCCCGAGAATCAGATGCCTTTGCAGCGATCTCAAACCTGGGAATACATTGATATCGGGGTTTTGATAGCAGCACTTTCTGTTACTTCCTGGTTGGCTCTTAAAAAAAGATCACGACAGGGTCTCATCTGGATGTCGGTATTCTCGCTTGCATATTTCGGATTCTTCCGCGAAGGTTGTATTTGTGCTGTAGGATCAGTGCAAAATGTAGCTCTGGCTCTCTTTAACGACAGTTATGCCATACCTTTGACAGCTCTTCTTTTTTTCCTCATACCATTGATATTTGCACTTCTTTTCGGAAGGGTCTTTTGTGCAGGCGTTTGTCCTCTTGGTGCTATTCAGGAACTTACAGGATTTAAGCCTGTAAAACTACCAAAGGCTGTTGAATCGGTCATGGCAGCAGTTCCTTTTATATATCTTGCCCTGGCAGTTCTTTTTGCTGCGATGGAAAGCCAGTTCATTATCTGCAAGTATGATCCTTTTGTGGGGATCTTCCGGCTGGATGCCAAGTATACAATGATAATCTTTGGAGTACTTCTTCTTCTTGCAGGGATATTTATAAACCGGCCATATTGCAGGTATCTGTGCCCTTATGGTGTGTTTCTCAATATTTTTTCAAGGTTTGCAGGAAAACACCTGACCATCACTCCTGCTGAATGTACTAATTGCAGACTTTGCGAAGAAGATGCATGTCCATATGATGCAATACTACCTTCCAATATTGATCAGCCTGTTGAGGAACCTGTTAAATCGAGAAAACGGTTTATAGCATATTTTCTTTTAATTCCGGTATTTGCTGCTGCAGGAGGACTTATTTTATATAATGCGGCGCCGGCACTTGCTACTATTAACAGAGATGTACAACTCGCCCGGGAGATAAGAGCTGAGCAGGAAAGAGGTATTGAAGCCGTATCAGAGGCAGCTTCTGCATTTAAGGAATCAGGACAGACAGAAGAGGAACTGTTTGCTAATGAAATTACTATAATATCGAGGTTTAGAAAAGCCTCGCCCTGGGCAGGAGTATTCCTGGGCTTATCCCTGGGAATCAGTCTTTTTGGGATGACAATAAGGAAAACACGGACTGAATATAAGCCACACCAGGGAAAATGTTACAGCTGTGGACGCTGTTTTAAGTACTGCCCTGTTGAAGCAAAAAATAAGAGTGATAAATCATGAAGCTGCCAGAAGAAGATATATCTACCCTTACGATTATAAGCCAGATAGCAGGGATTTTTACATTAGTCGTAGCAATAACGATGATATTTAGCCTGCTCCAGTTAAAGACAATTGATCCTCTGGACAATCCGGTATTGCTGGAACTCAAGGAACAATATGACAGAGACCCCGATAATGCCAATTTGGCTGAACAGATAAGGGCTATGGATCTCATGGCACGAAAAGCTTACTTTGCCACACGCCGGCAGATAGAAATTGGATCATACCTGCTATTAGCAGGAGCAGTTGTCTTTATCTTTTGCCAAAGGCTTATTACAGGAGAAGAGAAGGTAATCCCCTCTGTCCCTGGTGAAAAACCTGATCCTTTGCTTAAACAAAAACGCGGACGCCAGTTATTGCTTATTTCCGCTTCCGTGATCACTGCCGGTGCAATAGTATCGTCATTCCTGCTCAGGAACAATTTGCCGGAAATAAGAATATCAAAACAAGGTAATAAGATCGTTTCGGGATTATTTACAAATAAAAAGAGAGCTTCAGGATCATCTTCTGAACAAGGTGGTAAGAATTATAGTATTCCCGAAGAAGATTTTATACCTCATGAGTTCAATTTCCCGTTCTTCAGAGGCCAGGATGGCCGTGGTATTGCCGGTGGATCGGGATATCCCACAGAATGGGACGGAGAACAGGGAACAAATATTAAATGGAAACTGAAGATCCCCAAATCTGGAAAAAGCTCACCGATAATATGGGGCGATAAACTATTTATTACCGGAGCTGAAGGAACAGTCGGTGAAGTTTATTGTATTGACAAGAATTCGGGGGAAATATTATGGAGTGTTCCATCCACAGGTATAGAAGGAGAACCAGAGGAGTTGCCGGAGATGGATATGGAAGCCGGACTGGCTGTTTCGACAGCAGCTACCAACGGTAAGGCAGTCTGCGCAATATTTGCAAACGGTAATCTTATCTGTCTCGATATGGATGGGAATAAGATGTGGGCACTGAATGTGGGTGCCCTTGATAATGTTTACGGGTATTCCTGTTCACTCATCATTCATGAGAATACCCTTATTGTGCAGCATGATTCGAATGAGAGACTGTCAATGATGGGATTTAATATCAATACAGGTGAAATGATCTGGGAAACTCCGAGAAGGGGTCATCCGGTTTGGTCATCGCCTGTATTAGCCACTTTTAATGACAAGCCACAGGTAATAATAAACGGCAATCCCGATGTTACCTCTTTTGATGCAGTAACCGGAGAGGAGTTATGGTCTGTTGAATGCCTGACAGGCGATGTTGCTCCATCACTTGCTGTTAACAGTACAATGGTTTATGCAAATACCGACTATGCCAGGCTGGCAGCAATAAAACCAGGTCCGGGAGCTTCAATAGTCTGGGAAGACAACTACTATACATCAGATGTTTCAAGTCCGGTAGCAAATAACAGCTACCTGTTCATTGCTACCGGTTATGGAGATGTGGCATGTTATGACGCACAAAAAGGTGATACACTATGGACTCATTACTTTATGGAGCAGTACTTCGCATCCCCGATAATAGCAGATGATATGGTATATCTGCTTGACAGAAGAGGAACTACCAATATAATTAAAGCTGCCGGCATATTTGAACTGATTTCCGTATCATTTCTTGGTGAACCATCCGATTGTACTCCGGCATTTTCAGATAAAAAGATCTATATAAGAGGAATAGAAAACCTTTATTGTATTTCACAGGAGTGATAAGAGACAAGATAAATAAAGTGAATTCAACCTGTAACTGCAAACCAGTCGATATTGATGAGATAACATCGGTTGTAGATGAGATAGTTGCGCACACAGGACGGGAAAAGGATAAAGTGATACTAATCCTTCAGGAGGTCCAGAAGAAGCTTAATTACCTTTCGTCTGAAGCTCTCCGACATATATGCAGGGTAACCGATATCACTCCGGGCCAGTTGTCGGGCGTATCAACCTTCTATTCACAGTTCCGGCATCTTCCAGTCGGAAAACATGTAATAAAGATCTGTGCAGGTACTGCATGCCATGTAAAGGGTTCAGAGCTGATTGCAGAGGCATTTCAGAGAGAACTTAAAATAGACGATACACATAATGTGTCGCCCGATAATCTCTTTTCTATTGAGGAGGTTGCCTGTCTTGGGTGCTGCACATTAGCACCTGTGGTTCAGATAGATGGAAAAACCTATGGTCACGTAAAACCCAATATGCCAGATAAAATAATAAATGATTTTCTTACTTCACACCGAGGAGAACCGCAGATAGCGGAAGAGGATGACGGGGATAACCTTGATGCGGAGGTAAGGATAGGACTGGGTTCATGCTGTGTGGCCGGCGGAAGTAAGGAGATACTTTCCAGCCTTATAGAAGTGAAAGAGGGCTACGATCTTAATGTTAAGCTGAAACCTGTAGGATGTGTGGGGGTTTGCAATCAAACACCTCTGCTTGAGATAGTTACAAAGGAAAACATTCATCACCGGTATACCAATGTCAGAAAAGAGCAGGTTGAGGAGATATTACTGAAACACATAAAGCCACGTTCATTTAATAAAAAAATACTCTACAGGTTAAATGATCTTGCAGATTCCTTCGTATCGGATGAAAAGACAGGAAGCCCTATAAACCTGTCCGGTGAGATAAGAGAGAAATATCTTAATAACTTTCTACATCTTCAGGTGCATCTGGCAACTTTACATAGCGGTATACTCTCTCCCGATTCATCTGAAGAATATTTGATGCTGGAAGGTTTTGAGGCATTGAGAAAATCGCTTCAATCGTCCGATCCTTCAGAAATAACGGATACAATTACCAGCAGCGGATTAAGAGGCCGTGGAGGTGCCGGATTCCTCACCGGCAGAAAATGGAAAATCTTTTCAGAAGCTTCAGGGAACCCGAAATACATTGTCTGCAACGGAGATGAGGGTGACCCTGGAGCCTTCATGGACAGGATGCTCCTTGAATCATTTCCATACAGGATAATTGAAGGAATGCTTATTGCAGGATATGCTACAGGCGCACGCGAAGGTATATTTTATATAAGAGCAGAATACCCTCTGGCTGTTGCAAGAGTCAGAAATGCAATAAGCCAGTGTTATGAGAAGGGAATCATTGGGGAAAGTATTTATGGATCTTCGTTTTCATTCGATATAAGAATATTTGAAGGTGCGGGAGCTTTCGTATGCGGCGAGGAGACAGCACTGATAGCTTCACTTGAAGGTAAACGCGGCTCTCCCCATTTCAGGCCTCCCTATCCTGCAGTAAAAGGCTTCAGAGACAAACCGACTCTTGTGAACAATGTGGAAACATTCTCGCTTGTTCCATGGATAATAAACAACGGAAGCCAGGCCTTCAATGCGATTGGCACTGAAAAAAGCAAGGGAACAAAAGTCTTTGCACTGGCAGGTAAAGTTTCGAAGGGTGGTCTTATTGAAGTCCCGATGGGAATTACTATAAGAGAAATAGTTGAACAGATCGGAAACGGTGTAGCGGAAGGAAGAACATTTAAAGCAGTACAGATAGGTGGTCCCTCGGGTGGTTGCATACCTGCCAGTATGGCCGACACTCCAGTCGATTATGAGAAGCTTACACAGATGGGCGCCATGATGGGCTCAGGCGGGATGGTTGTCCTCGATAATACCGACTGTATGATTGATATCGCTAAGTATTTTCTGACATTCACACACAAGCAATCATGCGGGAAATGCACATTTTGCCGGGTAGGGACAAAACAGATGCTGAATATCATTACAAGACTGAGCGAAGGTAAAGCATCAATGGCTGAGATCGATGAGCTGGAAAAATTGTGTCACGATGTACAAAATGGCAGCCTGTGCGGTCTTGGAAAAACTGCTCCCAATCCTGTCCTTACAGGACTGGAATACTTCAGGTCGGAATATGAAGCCCATACAAAAGGATACTGCCCGGCAAAGAAATGCAGGGATCTTATAAAATATGTGATAAATGATGAATGTACCGGATGCACAAAATGCTTCCAGGAGTGCCCGGTAGGTGCAATAAAATTTAAACCTTATGAGAAACATGAGATTGACCAGGAGCTGTGTACAAAATGCGATAACTGCAGAATAGTATGCCCTGAAGATGCTGTTGAAATAGTAAATATCAATGATGATCAGGATCAGAATAGATAATATTGAAATTGAAGCTGAAGAGGGTCAGACAATACTGAATGCTGCCAAAAAAGCAGGAATTCAAATTCCCACCATGTGTCATAAGGAGGGAATTGACCATTTTTCTTCATGTATGGTATGTATGGTAAAAAATACTATAACAGATAGTTATATACCGTCATGTTCAGCATTGGTTCAGGAGGGAATGGAAATAGATGCATCAGGGGAAGATGTTTTAACATTAAGGAAAAAAGCTGTAGAATTACTACTTTCAGAACACAGAGCTGAATGTGAAGCTCCATGCCGTATAGTTTGTCCTGCCGGATATAACATCCCGCTAATGAACAGGTTACTTCAGTCAGGAAGAATTGAGGATGCAATTGAACTGGCCAGAACTGAGGTAACAACGCCTGAAATACACTGCACAGACTGCCCCGGGTATTGTGAAAATGCCTGTCGCAGAAAGAAAATTGATGAGCCTGTATCAATACGTAACATTATGTTATTTGTTTCACGTAGTATTAATAAAGATAAGATTTTCTATAAATCAGATAATAAGGATAATAAAGATGCCGTGGAACAAGGCAAAGAAAAAATAATAAACCCAATTCGCAAGAAATTTTCTTCCAGAACAGGAAGACTTGAAGATGCTGAGTTAAGGGAATGGCTGAAGGAGTGTACCGGAAATGGAATACGCTACAGGGAAATAACAAATTTCAAATCAGCCGGGATGGAGGCGGAAAACTGTATGCACTGTGATTGTCGGGCAGCAGGGGATTGCAGACTCAGAGACATTGCTGTCGAATTGGGGATAAAAGATCCTTCCGGTAAGCTGGTAAACGCACCTGTTGCGAAAAAGATAAACCACAAAACCGGCCTGATTTTTGAAAATGCAAAATGTATAAAATGCGGTCTTTGTGTCAGGGTATGTGATGATAGTAGTGATGAACCCGCATTATGTTTCATAAGCAGGGGATTTGTCTCAATCATCTCGGAACCACTGACAGAAGGATTTGAGGACATTCTTAAAACAAAAGCAGATATGTGTGTTGAAGTTTGTCCGACAGGCGCACTGAGTAAGCTTAAATAGTATTCTGATAATGAAATATTTAGTTATAATATTGCTATCATTGATACTGAATCCCTCTGTATTTGGCCAGGTTTCGGATAATAACTGGCCTGTTTTCAGAGGTAACAGCAATCTTTGCGGAAATACAAATCATGAATTCACGACTGATCCGGCTTTTTTATGGAGTCTTGCAACAGATGCCAGAACAAAATCATCACCTGTAATAAGTGATGGCGTTATTTATTTCGGAAATGACAAGGGTACCCTTTACGCGATAAGTGAAGAGGGAAAAGTACTCTGGCGTTTTCAGACAGGAAATCCGATTGAAGCTCCTCCCCTTGTATTTGGTAACAAGGTATTCATAGGCTCTTATGATGGCATATTTCGTGCAATAAATAAAAAGACAGGGAAACCTGAATGGTCCTATTCAACTGAGAATCAGATAATAGGTTCAGGAAATTCATGGATATCAGGCAGGTATGCAGGGATAATTGTAGGAAGTTATGACTATTACCTTCATTGTGTAAACCCGGAATCCGGAAAACTCTTATGGAAAATTGAAACACTTAACTATGTAAATGGTACACCTGCTGTATCAAATAATAAGATAATATTTGGAGGATGCGACGGAGTTATCAGAGTAACAGATCCCAGGACCGGTATCCAGAGAGATACTTTTAATATAGGCAGTTATATTGCTGCCTCACCTGCGGTTGTAAACAATGTGGCCTATTTTGGCGACTATGATGGAGCATTCTATTGTCTTGATATAAACTCGGGAGAGATGGTATGGAATATTCCGGTGGGTGAAATGGCAGGATCTATACTTGGTATTCCTGCTGTCGGACACAATTCAGCAATAATCGGTAACGAGGATAAATACTTATACTGTTATAATGCTTCAGACGGAAGGTTAGTATGGAAATACAGAACAAACGGAAGAATAATTGGCTCAGTTGTTGTAACGCCTTCAAGGGTTCTTTTTGGCAGTATGGATGGTAATATTTATTTACTTGGATTAACAAACGGAAAAAAACTCTGGAGCTTTAATGCCGGGGCTCCCATCGGTAGTTCACCTGCAGTAACACAGGGCAGGTTTTATTTCCTGACCGAAGACGGGAGACTGATTGCATTTGGAATAAAATAAAAAAATGAAAATAGTATACCTTATAACAGGTTCGGGAGGTTCATTTTATTGTGCCAACTGCTACCGCGACATGCTTTATGTTAAAGCTATCAGAAAGGTACCCGACACTACGGCAAAAGCTATTCCTCTATATCTTCCACCCGATGAAGATGTCGATAAAGACCATGAAATAGATGCACATGTCTTTTTTGGTGCAATTTCAATGTACCTGAGAGAAAAGGTGAGGATGTTCAGAAATATGCCTATGTTCCTTGAGAAATTCTTTGATCTCAAGCCATTCCTTAAATTAGCTGCTCGCCTGGCCGGCACTACACGGTCAGAAGGGCTTGAAGATATGACGCTTAACATGATAAAAGGTGATAATACTTTTCGTAAAGATGAGATGGAAAGGCTGATAAATTATCTTAATAGTGAGGGTAAACCTGATGTTATCCATCTGTCAAATGCCCTGATCCTTGGATTGGCACGTCAGATCAAAAAAAGAATGGATGTAAAGATTGTTTGTTCGTTGCTAAATGAAGATGACTGGATCAATGATATGTCTGAAATCTACCAGGACAAAGCCTGGAAAATGATGGCCGACGAATCAAAATATGTCGATGCTTTTATTACACCGAGCAGATATTCTAAAGAATTTTTCATCACAAAAACAGGTGTTAAGGGCGATAATATCCATGTTGTACCACTGGGTTTTGATGCTCCTGATCATGAGAAATCAGAAGAAGTTTCGCGGCCGCCGGCTCTGGGGTATTTCTGCCGGGTAAGTGAGCATAACGGATTTGATAAACTTGTAGATGCCTTCATTGACATAAAGACCAGAAACCATATTCCAGGGCTTACATTGAATATCTGCGGCGGTTATACAGCTGATGATAAGCCATTTATATCAAAACAGATAAAAAAGATCAGGAAACATGGGTTCCAGAAAAGCATCAGAATTTACCCTGAGTTCAGCAGAGAGAAAAAAACACAGTTCTTTAATGATGTAGATGTAATAAGTGTACCTGTTCGTAAGCTTGATGGATACGGATTATATATCCTTGAAGCTAATGGTGCAGGCGTACCGGTAGTACAACCTGCCACTGGAGCATTTCCGGAAATATTGGAAATAACCGGAGGAGGTATTACCTACTCTCCGGACACTATCTCTGAATTGTCAAAATCCCTGATGAAAATCCTTTCAGATCATGATCTCAGGAAAAAACTGGGAGAAACCGGCAGCGTAAAGGTAAGAACTGAGCTTTCGCTTGATAAAATGTCGTACGGCTTGTCGGAAGTATATAGTAAAATGTTCACAAAGAATTGAAATATCATGCTGAGACTGGAGAGAATAACTAAATCATTTATCAGGCGAGGACTGGTACTGGACAATCTGGATCTTATTGTAAATGAAGGTGATTCGATTGCAGTAACGGGACCTTCAGGTTCGGGTAAGACTACTTTGATGAATATAATCGGCCTTCTTGACAGGCCTGATTCAGGAGATGTTCTGTTCTGTGACAGATCTGTTCTTGGTTTCAATCCGGATGAATCAGCATCATATAGAAACAGGAATATAGGATTTGTTTTTCAGGATCATTTGTTGCTTCCTCATCTAACTGTAAGAGAAAATATTATATTGCCCCTTTTTGCCCGGGATATATCAGAAGAAGAGTATGAGGAGAAGAAAATGTATGGCACCCGGTTAATGGAGAAAACCGGAATTACGGATCTGGCTGATAAATATCCGTTCCAGATCTCGGGGGGCGAGGCACAACGTGTTACGCTGGTGAGATCCCTTATAAACAAACCTTCCCTCCTGCTTGCTGATGAACCAACAGGATCGCTGGATTCGAAAAATGCCGGACTGCTTGGGGATCTCCTCGTACGGCTCAATAAAGAAATCGGAACTGCACTCATTGTTGCAACTCATTCGGTTGACCTGGCTGCCAGGATGCGGTTGCATCTGAAACTTAAGGAAGGCAAGCTTAATCCATAATCCGGAAAATCGAGATAATGATGAATTTCCTGCAAAAATCAATCAGGCGGTCAATTATTTTCTACAGCAGGGATGCTGTTAACCAGGCCATCATTATTTTATTGTTATCAGCAATAATTACCGGATCTCTTTTCACCGGTCACTCAGTGCGGGCCAGCCTGCGTAAAAGTTCATCAGAAAAACTTGGAAATACAGGAATTTTAATCAGCTCAGGTCTACGCTATTTCAATGGCTCACTTGCAGAAAGAATTTCGGCAGAGACAGGAGAAAAAACAATTGCTATACTTGAAACGGACGGCTATTGCCAGAATTTTAAAACAGGCGCAACAGCCTTAAATACAAAAATATACGGTATCACTGAAGGCTTCTGGTCATTTCAGGGCATCGATTCAATGAGTATTAAGCCAGGTACAGTGGCTGTAAACAATAAACTGGCCCGCCAACTGGGAATAAGCGTGGGTAATGAGATAATAGTAAGATTCCGAAACCTTGACCCCGTTCCTGCCAATGCACCTTTTGCACCTTCCGTGGAAGAAAATATCTCAAAAGTATTAAAGGTAGGACGAGTGGTTGATTCACAGCAGGCTGGAAATTTCTCCCTGGGTATCAGCCAGATAGCTTCCATGAACATCTTTATTAATATGACTGAGCTCAATGTGGGTAAGAATGATAAAACAAGGGCAAACAGGCTTCTTTTACAGAATAAGAGTAACCTTCCTGTAAATTACTATTACGAGGCTTTGAGGAAGCAAATTACTCCTTCAGATATCGGGCTCACTGTGAGACGATCTCAGAAGACAGGAGAACCGGAATTGATTTCCGACAGGATCTTTATCGACAGTGCAATTATATCAAATATAGTCTCGAAGATACCTTCTGCCAGACCTGTAATAACATACCTGGGCAATGATTTCAGTGTCAATGGCAATTCCACGCCCTATTCCTTCATATCGGCCTTCGATGACAATATCGGTGAAAATGATATAAAGATCACAAGGTGGATGGCTGATGATCTTGATGCAAAAGCAGGCGATACACTGGTACTCACATGGTATGATCCGGCATACAGTATTAATATCCTTGAAGAAAAAAGCGAAAGCTTCATTATAAGCCAGATACTGCCTGATGACCACCTCTATTCCGATCCTTCACTTATGCCTGATTTTCCGGGTATTTCAGGAAGCACAACCTGTTCAGGCTGGGATGCCGGGATACCTATAATAATGGAAAAAATACGGGAAAAGGATGAGGAGTACTGGAACAAATACAGAGGAACACCTAAAGCATTTTTAAATTATGAGACCGGTAAGAGGCTCTGGGGCAATAACTTTGGTCCGGCCACTGCACTCAGATTCCCCGAAACACCTGAAACAGAAAGTATTACAAAATTATTAACCGGATCACTCGATCCTAAAACGACAGGTTTTGTTATTGAGGATGCACAGAAAAACAGCGACATGGCTGCCGGGGAGAGTGTTGATTTCAGCACTTTATTCCTGAGCCTTGCTGTTTTCATTATTGTATCCTGTATTATCCTGTTATCCCTTGCCGTTTCAATGTTTTTTGACACAAGGAAAGAACAGTTAAGAACCTATTTTGCTCTGGGATTTAAAAACAGTTATATCAGGAGACTGCTCTTATCAGAAACAATGGTCATATCTATTTCCGGTGCTGTTCCGGGGATTTTTCTGGGATATCTTCTTAATATATTGACTATTAAAGCATTGAATTCTGTTTGGAGCGGAGCGGTACAAACTAATACCCTGACTGCTCATTTCAGCATTGTTCCGCTTCTCATTGGTTTCTTAACCGCAGAAGCAATAACTTCTTTCCTTCTCCTGATAATAACAAACAGATTCCTGGAAAGTCTCAGAAGCAAGGAAACCGGAGAATTGAAGCGACATAAGCCAAAAAATAACCTGATTCTTTTACTTATCAGCCTAATCATCACTCTTATCATAGTCAGCCTGTCATTAATGATTGAGGGTGGTTCGGTAGCACTTTCTTTTGCAGGTGGCGCCCTTATATTTATTACACTTGTGTTGTTACTCAGGCAGTATTGCGTCAGAAAGAAGAAAATCAAAGAAAACACAGCCGGTGTGATAGGTAATTTATCGAAACAGTTTTATTCCTTTCATCCCGCACACATGGTTACACCCGTTATTTTCATAGCAGCAGGAATATTTGCTGTTATGATCACGGGCGCTAACAAAAAAGTTGTTGGAGAAAAGATGCTGTTGCCCCCGGGCGGTACCGGAGGATATTTACTGTGGGCAGAATCTGCCGTCCCGGTGAAGGAGAACCTGAATGGTGACGGGCGAAAAGAATTCGGGCTGGATGAAGAAGATCTAAAAGAGCTGGTATTTGTACAGGCCCGAAGGTTGCCTGGTGATGATGCCAGCTGCCTTAATTTAAACCATATAACAGCTCCTGCAATCCTGGGGATTGATCCTTCGGCATTTATAACCCGGGGTTCATTTTCTTTTGCTACAAGCATAAAAGAGCCGGGAGTTGACAATCCCTGGAGCCTCCTGGAAGCTGCTCCCGGAGATAATGTCATTTATGGCATTACTGATCAGACTGTGTTACAATGGGGATTGAAGATAAAAACCGGCGATACACTGGTTTTTAATGCTGAAAACGGTCAGCCCTTGAAAATTGTAATATGCGCGGGTCTTAAATCTTCGCTGTTCCAGGGTTACCTGATCATAGGCAGCAGCTATTTTGAAAAATATTATCCTTCAGTTCCGGGAAACTCTGTATTTCTTATTGACGGCGATCCTGCCTCTTCAGATTACTATCGCGAGGTTATAGGTCAGCGGCTCTCAGGCTATGGCCTTTCAGTAGAAAAATCAGGGGAAAAGCTTGCGTCTTTTCAGGAGGTTACCAATACATATCTCGATGTATTTGTGGTACTTGGAGTATTCGGAATGGTGCTTGGTGCAGCGGGACTGGGATTCATACTTATACTGAACTTTAACCAGCGTAAACGGGAGTTTGCCCTTATGATGGCATCTGGTTACAATATCAGAAGGATCAGGGGTCTTTTATTTAAAGATCAGCTCATAATGCTTTTCTGGGGTATTTTAACCGGAACATTTTCAGGGCTTCTGGCCACACTGCCATCACTCAGGAGCGGATCAGAAATACCATGGAGCTATATTCCGGTTATGATAGTCGCAGTGTCTGTGGCAGGTTTATCAGCCCTGCTCCTGTCGATTAGAAGAGTCAAAAGCAGTTCGCTGATACTCCTCCTGAGGAAAGAATAATTTCATTTCTCTCCTGTGGCAATAAAGTGCTTATAGTCAACGATAAATATCTTATCAACTAAAGAAATTCCTGACATTAGTTTCATAACTTATTCCGACAGGAATTCTTTTGTTATCCAGATAGATATACTTGTTGCTGTACGAGATATTACGGGTTACATTTACAACAAATGAACGATGAACTCTCATGAAGATGTTCCCCTGATAAATCAGTTTCAGCCTCTTGATAGTATTCCGGACACCCAGTTGAGATGTGCCGTTCTCTTTATAAACTTCCCTTAAAACTAATTAGGATATTAACACCGGTTCAATCCAAGATTCAGTATCGGCTTTCGTTCCGGATCAAGTACTTTCAGAAGGACGAGAGCGGCCCCAAGGGCTGTCGAATTTGAAATTTCGGAAGTATAGACATTCTTCATGGGATATGACTCGGAGATAAGAGTCCGGAACAGATGATTACCGGAAAACCCTCCGGTAATATAAACATTTTCGATATCATCATCAGCCGGCAGTATCAGGTCAATAGCTTCGACTGCGAGTCCTGAGAGTTCTATCATGAGCTCGTGATATGCCTCTTCAAATGTTGTGAAAGTATAGTAATCACAATTGGTTTTAAGTTCCCTGGAATATGGCATATCTTCGAAAAAGAATCTGTTCCTGCCCCATTTTTGCCTGCAGCTTTCAATCAGCTGCCTGTCGGGCTTTATTTTATTATAATATCCGGTATCTATCTTAAAATGAGTATTTAACTGATTTACAGCAGTCTCATGCAAATGACCGAGAAAGAGTCTCGATGATTTTACCGGCTGGCGGGAAATACTTAAATAACAAAGGCAATCGCGGTCGAGTTGTTCGGTTGTTAATAATTCTGTATTGAACGGATTCATGTTTATGCACCAGGTGCCTGTTGAAATAAGGAGGAACTTACCTTTGCTTCCCGAAAAGTAAGGAGCAAGTGAGGAAGAACTATCGTGGATCCCAATGCCAACCTTTACTTTTTTCCCCTTTATGGTGATGTCATCTGTTGTGCTTATGTCGACGGGTTCAGGAAGTATTAATCCCTCGGCGGTTGTCCATGGATGGTAGTTCATATTATCGAAATCCCATAATGCCGTATGGCAGCCTATGGAGGTGTGCTCAGAATATATTTTACCGGTGAGCAGATAGGAAAGATATTGCGGAAAATGGAGAATATGCCTTATCCCGGAGAACATTTCAGGCTTCTTGTATTTGAGCCAGAGTGCCTGCATCCCGGAATTCAGCATTCCAAGTGCCGGAGATGCTGTTCTCCTGCAGAATTCATCCTGGCCTCCATATTTTTTATAGATCTGTTCGGGTATCCTCTCATCAAGCGGTTTCAGGTAGTTATATAATGGTGTAACCCTCCTGCCCGATTCATCGAGGCTGGCTATTGTTGCTCCATAGGTAGCAAAGTTGATTGCCGTAACATCATATTTATCCGCCCTGACCAGCTGGCTGACCGATTCCCTTATCCATTTCTCCAGAAGTACAATATCCTCACAGGCAAATCCGTCATCATCCTTTATTTCGGAAAATCTTTGTTTTGTTTCTGAAACCAGTTTCAGATCATAATTGAAAAGGATTATCTTTTTATTGGTTTTACCTGTGTCGAATACTGCAATAACCTTTTCTTTCATAAGGTTGATATATAATTAATGGGCTGTAGAGACGTTCCATGGAACGTCTCTACGACGACGAAACAAATTAACGTTGGATGAGAACTTCCTTCTCGTATTTAATTATTTCATTTATATAATCCTGGCTAACGGGAACCTGATTCTTTAGGCAGTAATAATCCCATACGGCACCGAAAGGCTTTGATTTCATCAATTCCATCATTGATAATCGCTCAAAGTTTTTATCCTGTTCTTCAAATTTGCGCAAGGTTTCAAAAGGTTCCAGCAAAGCAAACAGGAAAGCCATCTGTGCAGCCCTGGTACCGATGACATAAGCGCCGATCCTGTTCAGACTTGCATCGAAAAAATCGAGACCCATATTCACCCTTCCAAGAGCTTTAGCACGGACTATTTCCTGGGCAATGAGTAAAAGGTCATCATTGAAAGTAACAACATGGTCACTGTCCCAACGGACACCCCTGGTAAGATGAAGCAGTAATTCATCGATATAAAGCAGTATTGAAGATATCTTGTCTCCTACCTGCTCTGTCGGATGAAAATGGCCATTATCGAGAGTGATCATTGTATTGTTTTTTATCGCATATCCGAGATAAAAATCATGAGAACCAACGACCATTGACTCTGAACCGATCCCGAACAGTTTACTTTCAATTGAATCCTTAAGATATTTCTTTGGATATTTGACTGAGAATATTTCATCGAGCGATTTTTTCAGAAGCTTCCGGAGTGTATATCTGTCAACCGGAGTATCTTTTGAACCATCGGGGATCCATATATTATGTACTGCCGGTGTTCCGAGCTGTTTACCCATCTCAGCTGCAATCATGCGGCATCTTTTTGTATGTTCAATCCAGAATTTCCTTATTTTAGGATTCTTGCTTGAGAGTGTAAATCCGTTATCTGCCAGTGGATGTGAGAAGCAGGTACAGTTAAAATCAAGACCTATTTTGCGTTTTTTTGCCCAGTTGATCCATCCCTGGAAATGTTTCACTTCAATCTGATCACGATCCACCGGTTTCCCTCCGAACTCACCATAGATAGCGTGAAGGTTCAGCCTTTGATTGCCCGGCAGCAGCGACATGACCTTATCCAGATCATCCCTCATTTGCTTTATTGTCTTTGCTTTACCAGGAAAGTTACCCGTTGCCTGAATTCCTCCTCCTCCCAGCTCGGCTCCCTCCTTCTCAAAACCGCCGACATCGTCAGTTTGCCAGCAATGAAGGCTTATTACTATATTTTCCATCTCCTGCAGGACTTCCCTTGTGTCAATTCCTAACTTTGCATATTGCTGTTTAGCAAGTTGATAGGTTTTAACAATAACATCTTTTTCCATTATATAATAATTTATTTTATGACTATCGTGAATGAATAATAATAGTTAAATAATAATTTTACCTATTTCATGTACTCATCCCCCCTGCCCCCTTCTCTTGCAAGCAAAAGAAGGGGGAGTAAAACGATTTGCCCCTCTTTGCGAAGCAGAGAGGGGTTGGGGTGAGTTCATGTGATTATGTAATTGACATTTAATAACTTAAAATAGTTTATCATTAAAAGCCGATACTCATAATTTATTTTAATGGTATGATGTAACCTCCATATAGTTCATTATTATACTATTGTGTTTGCGGATGTTAATACATGGAGGTTTCATGTTAATTATTTATTTTCTATATTTTATTCCATGTAAAATAGCCGCTCAAGAGGTACCGTTACCGGTGAATTATCCGGATTGGTCTCCATAATATCTGCCATGTGCTTCCACCATCGCTGTACTATTTCCTTCATCTTTTAACAATTTTACCAGTTCGGGCCATATCTCGTTGTGTCGTTTCAGGTACTCCTCCTTAAAGCCCTGATATAATTTCATTTTGAAACCAAAACGCCATGTCATCTATATCTGATTAACCCAGTTTAACAATAAACGTTGACAGAATAAGTACAATAATTCCAATAATCAGAACGATTATAGTTTTTCTTCCGACTCCCTTCCATTCTTTTAATATTATCCCCCAGATATTACTGATTGCAATGTTTAGTGCCATCAGTATGCTCCAGCCGAAAACTGCCATACCGTCCGGAAGTTTGCTTGATCCCATTCCGAAGAAATGGAACTGAAGGAACCATAACAGTCCTGCCAGAAATGTGAAAAAAAGATTATTGAGTAAAAGGCTGCCGGATACTGTATAGTAGTCCTTGTAAGTTTTATTCCTGATGTTTAAATATCCGCAATAGAACAGGTTGGTGAGGAATCCTCCAAGGAGAATAAAAATGAGCGAAGGGTTTTTCTGGAACAAAGGATTTGTTCCATGTGACAAAGCAACCTCTTCAATAGGCTTGCCTGCTTCAAATCCGAAGTTGAAGCAAGCGCTCATGATCCCTGCAAATATGGCTATCAGGATACCTTTCTTAAGTGCAAATTCCTTCACGGCTGCTTTCTTCTCTTCCTCGGTCATCTCTCTGCTTTTCAAAGATCCGGCATAGCCGATTATAATAATGCCTGCCACAGTTATTGCCACTCCAATGACAGTGAGTATTCCTCCTGTTGTTGAAAAGAGGTTCTGTCCGGCAATGATGGGAGGCAGTAATGTGCCAAAAGCAGCACAAAGACCCAATGCAATGGACTGTCCAAGGGCCACACCAAGGTATCGCAGGCTGAGTCCGAATGTAAGTCCGCCGAATCCCCAGAGGATGCCGAAGAATGCTGCCATAAGCTTAGCAGAAACCGGTGATTCATTTATAATAGGAATAAGCTCTCCCCGGGGGATGAAAATGAGTGCAAAGAGCCATGGAATGACGAGCCAGGCAAAAACACCCTGGCTCAGCCAGTATGATTCCCACGCCCATTCCCTGACCTTTTTAAACGGGACATAAAAACTTGCAGCTCCAATACTGCCGATTGCAATTAATAAAATACCTATGATCGGCTCCATTTTTTTCTGTTTGTTTTGCAATTTATAAACTTTAAGGCAGGATTTGACGGTATATCTGTTTTTTTATTCGCACATTTTTAATAATCTTGAACTTTAATCCAAATATTCTTTATCATGAAAACAATTCACCTATCCATCATGCTGTTTCTTATGTCAGCAGTCATCTATTCACAGGATTTGAAAGTCAGAGATGTGACTGTAGAATACAAAAAGAATCCAACAGGCATTGATACCCGGAAACCAAGATTCTCATGGAAGATCACCGGCACAGGCACCGGTATAATGCAAACTGCATATTCTATCAGGGTGGCAACAGATCAGAAATTTCCAAAAAGTAAGATGATCTGGCAATCGGGGAAAAGAGGTTCGGATGAATCAGTTCTGATTGAATACAATGGTCCCGCTTTAAAATCAGGACAGAAATATTTCTGGCAGGTAAAGGTGTGGGACAACAAAAAGAGGCAATCGAAATGGAGCGAAACCGCATACTGGGAAACGGGATTACTTTCCCCTTCGGACTGGAAAGCAAAATGGATAGAAATGCAGGGTGATACGCTACGCTATGCTCCGTCGCCGCATTTCCGTAAAGAGTTTTCAGTTACAAAACCTGTAGCAAAAGCAACAGTATATGTAACATCACACGGTCTGTATGAACTTCATCTTAACGGTAAAAAGGTTGGCGATCAAGTACTTACGCCAGGATGGACATCATATGGTAAAAGGCTTCAGTACCAGGTATTTGATGTTACAAATCAGGTTACAAGAGGGAAGAATGCCATTGGGGCCGTTCTTGGCGACGGCTGGTACCGTGGTACTCTTGGCTGGAGCAATAACTGGTCAATATACGGTAAACGTCTCGGCCTCCTGATGCAGCTAAGGATAATATACGCCGATGGCAGTGAAGATCTTATAATCACGGATGAAACGTGGGAATGCAATAATGACGGTGCCATAAGGATGAGCGATATTTACAACGGTGAAGAATATGATGCCGGCAAAAAGCTGACCGGATGGAATCGACCGGATTATAATGACCAATCCTGGGAAAAAGTGAGGACAGGGAATTACAGCAATAACCTGATTGCCTCTGAAAGCGTTCCTGTCAGGAAGATAGAAGAGATCAAACCGGTTAAGATCTTTACAACGCCTAAAGGAAGTCTGGTGGCTGATATGGGACAAAATATGGTTGGATGGATAAGACTTAAAGTTACAGGACCAAAAGGTACTGTTATAACAGTGCGCCATGCAGAGGTTCTCGACAAGTATGGTGAGTTTTATACTGAGAATTTACGATCAGCAAAAGCTCAGTTTAACTATACACTTTCAGGGGCAGGTGAAGAGATATATGAACCCCGTTTTACTTTCTTTGGATTCAGATTCATAGAGGTTACAGGTTTTCCCGGTATTCTTTCGGCTGATAATATAACAGGTGTTGTTGTACATTCAGATATGAGGCCGACAGGTATATTTGAATGTTCTAATCCCTTGTTGAACCAGCTTCAGCATAATATAAAATGGGGTCAGAAAGGGAATTTTGTGGATGTACCTACCGATTGTCCTCAGAGAGATGAACGCCTCGGATGGACAGGTGATGCCCAGGCATTCAGCAGAACTGCCGCATTTAACCATAATGTTGCACCTTTCTTTACCAAATGGCTCAAGGATGTTGCTCTTGATCAGAAACCGGGTGGTGAAATTCCTGATGTCATACCGGATGTGCTAAACAGGCAGGATGCAAAAACAGCCAGTCCTTCAGCAGGATGGGGCGATGTGGCAGTTATCGTTCCCTGGACAATGTACACGGTTTACGGCGACAGGCATCTGCTTGAAGTGCAATATCCCAGTATGAAGGCATGGGTCGAATACATCAGGAATAGAGCGGGCGAAGATTATATCTGGAACGGAGGCAGCAAATACGGTGACTGGCTATTCTATCATCCGCCCGTAAATAATCACTCGGAACCTGACGGCCATACCGACCATGATTTTATAGCAACAGCCTTCTATGCATATTCAACATCCCTCCTTGCTGATGCAGCAAAGGAACTTGGCAAAACAGATGACGAAAAGTACTACAGAGAGCTCTTCAATAAGATCAAAACAGTCTTCATTAATGAATATGTGACACCAGCAGGCCGTGTCGGGACCAATTCACAGACCTCATACGTGCTTGCCATTATGTTTGATCTTCTGCCTGAAAACCTCAGGGAGAAAGCAGCACAATTCCTTGTTGATGACATAAAAAGCCGAAGGAACCATCTTTCAACCGGTTTCCTGGGAACGCCTTTTCTGTGTTATGTGCTTACTCAAACCGGTCATTCTGATGTGGCCTATGATCTTCTTCTTCAGGAAACATATCCGTCGTGGCTATATCCTGTAAGAATGGGAGCCACAACAATCTGGGAACGGTGGGACGGTCAGAAGACCGACAGTACCTTCCAGGATGCCGGAATGAACTCGTTCAACCATTATGCTTACGGAGCAATAGGCGACTGGATGTACAGGGTGTCAGCAGGATTAGATGCAAAATCACCGGGTTATAAAAAGTTACTTATTAAACCTTATATTTCAGACAAGCTTACTTATGCAAAAGCCACATTTGAAAGTCTTTACGGCACTGTCGTCTCAGGATGGGAAAGAAAAGAAGGAAAAATAATTGTAAAAGTGATAATCCCTGCAAATACGACGGCAGAGATACTGCTTCCTGAAGGTGATCCTGAACAAATATCTGAAAGCGGAACAGCAGTAATGGGAAACAGGAAACTTTTATCAGTAGGTAAAGAAAATGGCAGGACGGCTATAACAGCAGGATCTGGAGAGTATTTATTTGAGTTTGCGGAATAGATGGAGTTTTTCAGAGATCATTACGGTGAGTTTGCCGCTCTTTTGACTGCTTTCTTCTGGACTATAACTGCTCTTGCTTTCGAATCGGCCAGCAGGAAATTGGGCTCTATTGCAGTAAATCTACTGCGGCTTATTCTGGGTTTCATTTTCGTGAGCATATTTGTCCTGATCTACAGGGGTATGATTTTCCCGGTTGATGCAGGACCTCAAAACTGGTTATGGCTTTTACTTTCGGGACTCATAGGTTTTGTTTTCGGCGATCTGTTTCTTTTTAAATCATTCACAATCATCGGATCAAGATTTGCCATGCTCATTATGACTCTGGTCCCTCCCATCACTGCATTTTTCGGGTGGCTGATAATGGATGAACATCTTGAACTCATTCATTATATTGGCATGACACTCACATTTTCGGGTATTGCTCTTGCTATTTTCAGCCGTCCGGCCAAAGGTGAAAAGTTATCACTGAAACTTGCACCACTGGGTATTTTATATGCACTGGTAGGCGCTGTGGGCCAGGCCCTTGGATTAGTATTAAGCAAGAAGGGAGTGAAGGATTATGATCCTTTCGCTGCTACTCAAATACGAGTCATGGCAGGAATGGCAGGCTTTGCGGTACTTGTAACTGTTATGGGGAGGTGGAAAAACATCAGGACAGCTTTAACAAACAGGCAGGGAATGAAAGCACTTACCCTTGGATCTTTTTTCGGACCATTTCTCGGGGTGTCATTTTCACTGGTAGCAGTAAAATTCACCGAAGCAGGTATAGCTTCAACACTCATGGCAATGGTTCCAATATTCATAATAGCTCCTGCAGTAGTTCTGTATAAAGAAAAGGTAACAATAGCAGAGATAATCGGAGCTATAGTAAGTGTGGGAGGCGTAGCGTTATTCTTCATGTAAAATCAACTTTTATGAAACCTGAAGAGTTGCAGGAGAGAATTCCGGAAAGTGAACTGAGATTTTCATCATCGAGGAGCAGGGGTCCGGGCGGACAGAATGTGAATAAAGTGAACACAAGGGTTGAATTAAGGTTCAATGTAAAAAGATCATCAGTATTATCTGATCACGAAAAAGAACTAATTCTCACAAGTTTAAAAAACAGAATTAATACTGAAGGAGAGCTGCTGATTGCATCCCAGGCGGAAAGGACCCAGCTTCTCAATAAAAGAAAAGCTACAGCACGGTTTTATAAGCTCATTTTAACTGCACTTAAGGAAAAACCGAAACGTATTGCTACACATCCCACGAAAGCATCTGATACAGAGCGTCTGGAAAAGAAAAAAAAGCGAAGTACAATTAAAAAACTAAGGAAAGATACCGGAATAAATGACGATGCGTAAAATGCTATATGACAGCACATTATGACATTCTGCATTAAACCGGAATAATATTGCTGTTAAAAAAATACCAATAGTGTTAATATTTCTGATACTCAGGTGATACAATGTATTTACATTATATATACTTTCGCACCAATTATTTTTTAAATAGTATTAATTTAAAACCACACTATCTCAAAAAGAACCCGATGATCTTTATCATCGCCAGCTATGAACGCTAACAATAATGAGGCTACGGCACTCCGTTGTGAGAGCCGCCTCGTGGGTAGTTCTTCTGATGAAGAACCTGGCGCGAAAACCATGATATTTTCGCAAAACGAGACCCTAAACAAGTTAGTTAGCAACCGAAGTTCGGAGTTCATGCACCGCTACTTCCCCCTAACAACTATCGACTCCTGGAATGATTGGAAATGGCAGATGCGCAATGCTATAACAAGTATTGACGAGCTAAAAAAAATCATGAGATTATCTGAGAAGGAAATTATGGCCATTAATAACCTGAAAGGCCGCCTTCCTATGAGGATAACTCCATATTTTGCTACGCTGATTTACAATACCGGTTATTCACACCCATTGCGGCGCAATGTAATTCCGGTTGTTGAAGAGCTTATTCAGCACAGCAATGAGCAGTCAGATCCTTTGCATGAGAAATCCTTTTCTCCAGTAAAGGGAATAGTACACAGATACCCTGACAGGGTACTTTTCACTGTTACCCAGGTTTGTTCCAGCTATTGCAGATACTGCACCCGTTCACATTCAGTCGGAAAACTTGACAAACTCGGGAAACAGGATTTCGAGAAAGCCTTTTATTATATTGCATCACACAAGGAGATACGTGACGTGCTTATCAGTGGTGGTGATCCGCTTACATTAAGTGATGCTCTGCTTGAATATATTGTATCGAACATAAGAAGCATTCCGCATGTAGAGATCATACGTATCGGCACCAGGATTCCTGTTGTGATGCCACAGAGAATTACCGATAATCTGATCAGCATGCTCAGAAAATATCACCCGCTTTACTTCAGTCTTCATTTTTCTCATCCTACTGAAGTAACAGAGGAATGTGCAAAAGCATGCAACAAACTTGCAGATGCAGGATTTCCCCTTGGAAGCCAGACAGTTCTTCTGAAGGGCATTAATGATAATGTCACAGTGATGAAGGATCTTATGCATAAACTGCTTAAGATACGAGTAAGACCTTATTATTTATATCAATGCGACCTTATTCCGGGTTCAGGTCATTTCAGGACAACCGTAAAAAAAGGTCTGGAAATAATTAAGGGATTAAGAGGTTTTACAAGCGGTTACGCTATTCCTACTTTTGTTGTTGATGCTCCCGGCGGGGGCGGAAAGATACCGATCATACCAAATTATGTTGTAGAGCATACAAGCGAAAAAATAGTGTTGCGTAACTACAAGGGTGTTTTATGCGAATACCCTGAGAAATAATGCTATAAATGAAAGTTGGGTTAACTTACGACCTGCGGTCATGGTACCTTGACCGCGGTTATTCTATGGAGGATACTGCCGAATTTGACAAGCAGGATACTATAGATGCCATTAATGAGTCTCTCCGTAAAATGGGGTTTGAAACAGAGCCAATAGGAAATTGTTTCCAGCTTATTGAAGCTCTGGCAGCAGGAAGAAAATGGGATCTTGTGTTTAATATTGCAGAGGGACTCTATGGTGACGGCCGTGAATCGGTTGTGCCGTCAATCCTTGACCAGTACAGGATACCTTACGTTTTCTCCGGGCCTGTAATACTCGGAATATCACTAAATAAATATTTTACACGCCTTATAGTCTCAGCAGCAGGTGTTCCCGTAAGCCCGGGAATGTTAATATCAAATAAAGAAGATATAGCCACATGCAGACTTGAGTATCCTCTTTTTATAAAACCTGTTTCGGAGGGAACAGGTAAAGGGATCACTGAAAAGAACCTTATAAAATCACCGGTCGAATTAAAGGAGATAGCCGAATATATCCTCACGAGATATAATCAGCCTGCCATTGTGGAGGAATATCTTCCGGGAAGGGAGTTTACTATTGGCGTTATTGGTTCAGGGGAAGAGACCGTTGCAATTGGCGGTATGGAGATAGAATGCAGAAACAACTACCCCTATTCAGTTGAATACAAGGAAAACTATAAGGAATACTGCAAATATATTCCCATGGCTCATGAATTAAGCGAGGAATGCAAAACCGTAGCTCTTAATGCATGGAAAGCCCTTGGAGGAGTTGATGCAGGACGAGTGGATGTAAAAGCCGACAGAAACGGGAGGATATGTTTTATGGAAGTGAATCCGCTGGCAGGATTGCATCCGGTACATTCGGATCTGCCGATACTTTCCGGCATGATCGGTATTGATTTTCAGAAACTAATGGAGATGATAATGAAATCAGCTTTAAAAAGACATAATCTGAAAGTATGAGCACGAAGCGATGCTGTATACTATTTAACCAGCCGCGCGATGATGCCCTGCCAGATGAACTGGATGTGCTTGACCAGGTTGATTTCGTAGAGAAAAACATCAATTTGCTGGATATTGAAACCTTCAGGAAAGGTATTACTGATGACTTCATGAATGAGGTAGCAGTACTTGCTGCCGATAAACCGGATTTTGTTTTTAACCTGGTCGAATCAATTAACAACAGAGGTGAATTATGCTACTTCATTCCGGCACTGCTGAATATGCACTCATTACCTTATTCCGGAAGCCCTCTGGAGGCAATATTCATTACCACAAGTAAGGTTCTTACAAAAAAAACACTAAAAAAGGCAGGTATAAATACTCCTCAGAGTTATTCTCCATCAGAATTCAGCAAGCTTGTTCCAGGCAATAAGTATATCATAAAACCTGTTTGGGAAGATGGCTCTTTAGGTATTACAGGTGACAGTGTTTTCACTTATCAGCCCGGCTTTGAGGTCAGGTTTAAAGATTATAGTGATAATCACTGGTTCATTGAAGAATACATTGACGGCAGGGAATTTAATATAAGCTTGATTTACAGTGATAAGGGACCGGAAGTATTGCCTCCGGCCGAAATAATCTTTCATAATTATACGGAAGATAAACCGCGTATTGTTGATTTTAAAGCAAAGTGGGAAGCAGGCAGCTTTGAATATGAAAACACCATCAGGGACTTTCCCGGCGATGATCTGAATCCGGTTCTGAAGGAAAGGATCACATCTACAGCCCTGCAGTGCTGGAATGAATTCAGATTAAAAGGTTATGCACGTATCGATATGCGTATTGACAGTAATAATACTCCTTATGTTATTGAAGTGAATGCAAATCCCTGCCTCTCTCCCGATGGTGGTATTGTGGCAGCAACAATTGCAGCAGAGCTGCCGTTTACAGATGTCCTTCAACGTATTATTGCTGACTTAAACACCTGACAATATGATTATTTCAGAAGGTCTGAAACTGGAAGACAGGGAACATATTGAAGAAGTTCTCAGATCCTCAGGTTTCTTCTATGAATTTGAGATAAAAACTGCTCTTGAGATTGCTGATGAAACGATTTCTGATGGCATGGAAAAGAGCGGATATTACTGGCTTAAAGCCGCTGATGAAGAGGGCAATGTATTAGCATTTGCCAATTATGGGAAAAATGAATTTTCTACTCATTCATGGGAACTATACTGGATAGCAGTCCATGAAAAAGCCAGAAACAAAAAACTGGGTTCAGCTCTTTTGAAAACTATCGAAGAGAATGTTATCAATCTGGGAGGCAAGATACTCTGGGTCGAGACATCAGGTCGCCAGCTATATGCATCAACCGAAGGATTTTACAAACGCAATGGCTATGAATTGCAGGCCAGCCTGAAGGATTTCTACGGACCGGATGATCCGAAACAGGTTTATGCAAAGGTGCTGAAATAAAAAATGTCTGATTGTCTGATTGTCTTTCGTGAACAGATTACTTTATAAGATTGACATTGTAATACTCAGGCTTTCCGGTAACCTCCTCCCCCAGCCAGTCAGGCTTTTCAAACTTTTCATTTTCACTAGAGAGTTCAATTTCCGCAATTATAAGGCCCTCATTTTTATCATGAAAGACATCAACTTCATAAATATGCTTTCCTGCAGGAACAACATACCTGGTTTTTTCAATCTTCCCGGGCAGACATATTTTCATAATATCTCTCGCATAAGATACAGGCATTTGTATCTCCCACTCGCTTCGTGTAACTGAACTGTCAGTACCCTTGCCCTTAATAGTTAAAAAAGCTTTTTTCGAGGCAATCCGGATCCTTATTGTTCTTTCGGGGTCATCTGAAAGATATGCCTGCAAAATACTTATCTTTTTAATTGCCAGGTGTTTAAACTTACCCTTTACCAGGAATTTACGTTCTGTTTCGGTCGCCATTTTTTTATATAAAGTTAACAATTAGCACGAACTGATTTTCTGTTGGTGTTATAATGGAGGATCTTCCTGATAATAAATCTTTTGCCATTAATAAGATGCCGTTTATAAATGAATTTGCCTCTTTAGTGTAATAAATTAGTATTGTATTGAAAAAATTCATAAATTTGATATATAAAATTGAAGTAAACTGAATATCATGTATATCAGGCATTCCTGATACTCAGTTTCAAGGACGTAAGTAGTTTTAGTTTAGGTGGGTAGGGTGATTAGGTAAAGGGGCTGCCAGGTTTCATGACAGCCCTTTTAATTATCAGGTCCGGGTCACACCGGAGAAAGGGTTGGGAAGAATTTACTGATTCCGTGATAAGAGTAATAAATAATGAAAAGAAAAACCTGGTGTTCTTTCTCAGGGGCAGTTATGCACAGAAAAAAGGTGAGACAATTACCTGAAAGAAAATAATATAGAACCTATTGACCGGAGATAAGAGCTGATGTAATTGTTTCCGCTAATTCATCAGTATCTTCAAAACCTGCTGATATTCTTATCATTCCCGGTTCGGGATATTTTGCACCCCATACTGATTCCACAGGCAACATCATAGTACGTGGATCTCCAAGACTGGGAATCACCTTTATCTTACCAGAGACAGTCTTAATAAAAGCATCCCTGCCCCTTCTCTTCTCCTCACCGTTCTTTCCTGCGAAATCTACAGTTACCATCCCGCCAAATCCCTTATCACCGAAAAGTTTTTTAGCTTCATAATGGGTAGGATGGTTTGCCAGGCCGGGATACCATACCCTGGCAACCCTTTCTGAATTACTCAATAATTCAGCAATATGTGAAGCATTGTTACATTGCTGGCGGAATCTTAGCCGCAGTGTCCTGATCTGTGTATTAAGCCTGTAAGCATCATCCGCAGACAACATATGGCCAATATACTTACGGTATTCAATAGCAGCTTTGAGAAGATCAGCATCGTTACCGCACACAACTCCTGCAGTTATATTGCCGTGTCCCGACAGGTATTTTGTAGCACTATGAAGCACAATATCTGCGCCTGACATTAAAGGTTTCCATAAACACGGTGTTGCAAACGTATTATCGACTATGATCTTTGACCCGTATTTACGCGCAATTTCAATCACTCCCGCGGTATCCGGAACAATGAGCATGGGATTGGAGATAGATTCGATATAAATAAATTGCGGCTTTAAATCCTTAACTACAGATTCAAGTGAAGAAAGATCATATCTCTCGTTTACAGGGGAGAAACTGTGTATATCAAGTCCTCTCCTCTTTTTCAGCACTGATTCAGCGAATGTTATTGTACCACCGTAAATCTCATTGAAAAAAAGCCATGGTCGTACTGTTTTTCCATCCTGGAATATGGATACAGCAACATCAACTGCCGACATTCCTGATTGTGTCAGTAGTGCCCATTCAGAACCTTCAAGCTTCATTATCTCCTCCTCTGCATCAATAACTGTCGGATTACGGTAACGGGAATATATGTATATATCCGGGACACGCTTGTTCTCAGTTTCTTTCTGAAAGGCCTCAGATGCTGTATCTGCGTCGAACAACTCAAATCCTGCATCCCTGTAAACGGGAATGCGCGTACTGTTTACATCTTTATTTTTATTCATTGCCATATTTTTTAATAGATTCAGAATGCAAGATATTTAAATCATTATAAAACAATATCCTGTCAAGAAGTTCTCCTGAAAGAAAAAGACAAATTATTACGGGATCGGAATAGAAAATTCTCCAGAATATTATAATTCCCGCCGCTATTAATAATAAAATACGAAGTATCCTCAGGCTCATGTATATGTTTTGAGGTCTTGCTGAAAAAAGATAATACACTCCAGAAATCAATTTAATTACAGCAATAAATATAAAAGGTAACTTCATACCTGAAAAGAATGAAGCAATGAGCAGTCCTGTTAAAAATGCCTGTCCGCTGTGGAAAAATGACCTTGTTTTCTCCCCGGAGAATTTATGGACTGATGTATCTATTGCTATAAGCACTAATAATCCTGCAGCTGCTGCAAGTAATATCAATATTGAACTTTTGATAATGAGGGATGAAGAGGCAAATCCCAGGTATGACAAGTACAGAATTAATTCAGTAAAAACGGATGACTTGGAAACTGTAGACGATTCCTCCACGAGATAGAATTTATCCCGGAAATATATAAAACCCGATAAAAGAGATAATATTAGTACAATAAAAGCAATCCGGCTTATCGGTTCGGTATTGCCGGTCAGCCAGGAGATCATCATTGCGGCCGATAATGTTGTCAGAAAACTGAATAGGATATTGGTCCATCCTCCCGGCGTGTAATAATCTTTATCGTCCCTTTCCAATTATAATGCAGGGGGTGTTACTTAAGTTCCAGAGATTCTTCGGGAATAGTCTCATCAATGGTGAGTACTCTGTTTGCCATATCGGAAATATAGACTACATAGGTGATCTTCATCTGCCCCATGTAATGCATGTAGGTATTATCAACTTCTCCGGTTGAGAAGAGTTCCCCATTGATCCTGGCAGATATCTCGGCGAAAGGATATGCTGTCTCAAAACGGTGATATTCAGATACATTTCCGCTGGTTATAGTACCCAGTGTATCAACCTCTTCCTCTATTTTGACTATTACTTCATCGAATGTCTGGTCGGATATATTCTTGACCCTGACATCAGTAGGTCCTTTGGGTTCATATTCAGTTTTTTTGCATGCAATTACTGCAACTAATATCAGTAGAAAATAAAGAAATTTCTTCATAGTCAGAGAATATTGAACTGTATAATTATCTGACCTTAAAGATAGCAAATAAGTTGCAAACGGATCAAATTAT
>Ga0315546_1000306_pt1 | contig 36481 bp, 34 predicted proteins | sample SalMarSW160170MG_FD_203833 | JGI IMG/M metagenome (GOLD analysis project Ga0315546, IMG submission 203833) | Salt marsh sediment microbial communities from the Plum Island Ecosystem LTER, Massachusetts, United States - Salt Marsh Sediment SW1601-170 ...
CAAACAACCGTTGATTTGCTGCGGAAGGGTTACACCGTTGATATAATCGCAGATGCGATTTCTTCCAGAACGCTGGAAAATAAACAGTTGGCGATACAGCGAATGGCTGCTGAGGGAGCTAACATAAGTAGTACAGAAATGGCGTTATTTGAGATTCTCCGCACCGCCGAACACTCCGAATTCAGACAAGTCGCTAAACTAATAAAGTAGGGCTCTGTTGAAAACCTAAAAAACTGTCATTCCGAGCGAGCCCCCGTGTCTTCTGTCTTGCCTCTGCGTCTCTCGTCGCAAGATGAGGCAGCAGGCGAAGACAGAAACGGGGGCGAGTCGAGGAATCCCTTGGCTTGGCTCGGGACAGGTCTGTTTTTAATAGATTTCTCCACTCCGCGTCCCTAAGGGACGCTTCCATTCTCCGCAGCAGCGCTGCTGCGAAGGATGGATCGGTCGAAATGACAACCGACCTTTTCAACAGAGCCATAAAGTAGCTCATTGCTGAAATTGATTCTGATCGATGATGTTTTTTTATAGAGATGTCTTCTTCTCTAACCAATCAACTCTTCATAATCCACCAGGTTATCCAGGACCGAACTCTGATCCCCAAACACCTAACTACGAACAATGAACTCAGAACCCGCAGAGCCACGAACCCTCCTTCGCCAAAGGATTCCGTCTTCGCTTCCTTACTCGCTAAAGCTTCGGAGAATGAAAAAGCTATGACGGACAAGTCAGCGGTCAAGCCACGTTTTTCAACAGCCCCGGTGTCCACAATCCTCTGTAATTATATATATTTTCGGTATTCTTTCAATATTGACATAGTGACTTTATTGTCTAATTCCTTTCATAATATCGGTTACTCACTGTTTTCTGCGCATTATGACTAGACACTAGTGAGTAGGTGTCTGTGTTTTCCTATTATTAATTTAGCAAGTGAACAATGTCTCCTAGAGCACTTTTGATCAACTCCCAAAGTTCCCTGGCTTTCTCGGGAGCCAAAGTTAATCCTATTGCTATTGTTACAACAACACCTATCATTGTGTGCACCCAGTCGGTGATGTACTGTCTTTTCGCAGCTTCAGCCAAGTATGTGAGTTTAGATCGGACAAATTTGCCTTGACTTTCATCTAAAGTAAATCGCTGCTCAATCTTGTTAGCCAACAAAATTAATCTTCGACCAATTTCCTCTGCGTCACATGCCGATATAGGTTCATTCACTGTATCGTGAGATAAATTCTGGGAGAAAATTATCTTGTATTTATCAATTTCAGACCACAGATCGTAGGCCTCTACCTCTTCCGTTAAATAATTAAGCCATTTTCTCAGGTACATTATGACTGCTACCCAGGAATTTGCTTCATGATATTCCTTTATCTTTTCTTTTCCAGGTGAGAATAACGCCCCAAATTTTCCTGAGTCATATCCACGAAACTCGAAGAAATAAGTCCCATCTTGATAATTCAGCCGAGGTACAACAAGGTCTAATGATGGCATCAAGTCAATATAATCCCAAGAGAAGCTAGAAGGTTCGAACATTCTATCATGCAAAACTTTGAACACTTCATTTTTTTGGCTCTTCAGTAATTCATACTTTCGGTTCATGATAATTTTATTTACGTTTCTATTCTTCTAGAACATGCTGTTGATTCAAGGAAACCAAACCTACTTTATTCGTATAAAATCATGGTCATGGTTTTTGTAAAAGGCAAGAAAAAAGTGCACAAGAGCACAAGTCTATAAGAGCACAAGGTATTAGTCGGAGGACAGAAGATAGACGACAGAAGTAAAAAAGGCAAAAGAGACGTATGATAAAGAACTGATACCTTTCCTTAACACCTTTTTCCCTCACCACAATTTCGCCAAGGCAGCGTTAATTTTTTCGAGGTCGAAACGTTCGGGGTCGAATTTCCCGCCTATCCATTCAACGAATTCATTGTGCTGTTCGTGTTTGGAGTCTTTTAAGGTTTCGAGCATCTCATAGTAGCCCCAGATGCCGCCGCAGTCCTCCGGCGGGCAAGCGAGTTTGCCCGCTTTGCACACCGGATACTTCACGCCTTCGGATGGCGGGCCTATTTTGACCACCTCAATCAGGTGCTCCCAGCCATCGCCAAAGTCATACTCATAGATGAACTTGCTCTTGACTGCCGGTGCCAGTTCACTCAGCATTACCTTGTTTTCATCCTCGGTTTCTTCCAGCTCGAATCGTGGGTCGCTCCAGCAACGGTCACGGCACATTGTCAGTTTCTCATACCTCGCCTGCCAATCTAATGAAGCCAGTTCTTCCCTCGTCGGCTTAGGTTGAGTGTCCGGAACGACGAACTGGTGCAAGTGCGAGTTGGTCCAACCCATAACAATCTGGATAACCTCGTGCAGGTCGCTAAGGTACATATCACTGGGCACGGCAACACGTCGCCAGATTGGGGGTTTGCTACCATGTAATGTGATTTTTAGCTCATGTACCTGCGCCGGTTGGGCTAGCTTCAGTCGCCACGTGGACCGCCTTCCCTTGGGGATAGTTGGTTTTTTCGTCATATCAGGCTCCTGTGTCGAGTATTATTGTGCGGGTATTCGGGAAAAGCAAGCGAAAAAGGGCACAAGGGTATAAGAGCACAAGTCCATAAGAACATAAGTGCACAAGAGCGTGGGAGCATAAAGGCCTTGTTAATTCCGGCTATTCGGGACCAAGCAGGCGTCTAACAAGGGCGTAGATGCTAACACCGATACAGACTAAGCCAAGGCTAAATAAAATGAAGCCAAAAACATTAATGACTGTCGCGATAAAGGCCTCTTCAAAATAAGGCGACTTGGTAGATCGCTTCTTTAGTATGAGCCCAACAATACATAGCGGACATGCAACGCCAAGCAAGCCAAGCCCTGTCAGGATGCTTCTAAGGGAGGTCTTATAGAACGGCTGCTCGGATGTAGGCAGAATCGCGAGGACGGTAAAAGATATGGCGGCAATGCCAAGCGCAACGCCGATCGCAGATAGGACTTTCTTGCTGGAGAACCTTATCTGGTGATTGGCCTTATGCATCCCTGTTTTCATAATCCACCAGATTATTCAGTATCCGCTGCAGGTACGCTTCAAACCCGTCGATCTCGTCCGCTGAAAATCTCTGATACCAGATCTCTGTCATCTCCTGCGAGACCTTAGCGTATTTCTTTTCCATAGCTTTATCTTTTTCTGTACGTTTTATCAGGATTTTCCGCCTGTCTTTTTTACAGCATTGCCGTTTGACGTAGCCCATCGCTTCCAGTCTATCGAGCATGCTGGTCAGCGTTGATTTGCCCAGTTGTGTCTTCTTCGCCAGTTCCTGGATTGATATACCATCTTTTTGCCAAAGTGCGAACATGATTCTGCCCTGGGCTGGATTGATCTCGACGCCGTATTCTTTTAATTTACGGTCAAAGATTCTCTCTCCAACCTGGCGTATCTTGGCCATCAGGAAACCTGCCTGGCGCTGTTGTTTCATTGTCTTGGTCATAAGAGATACTGGATCAAATCGACATTTCTGAGTGACTGTCAAGCTAGTCTGAATTTAGTCTTCGACTATTGAGTCATCTTTATAGTTATGTCGACGTCTAATACTATGGTCAACCGTTGTTGGGAATGGAACGATGTGCATGAAGGACTTTCCACTGCCCATCCCTTAAAACAAAAATTATAGTCTCTGCAAAAGGTACATTTATTTCACGCCCATCCTCAATAATTGTGGCTGAGGTTGTTCCATCTGCTACCCAAAGGGCTACGGTTTGGGAAACTACAGTAATGTATTTCTGTTTATATTTGTAAGATATGTCCTTGAGTCCCTGGAGACCTTGCTTGGTTGCATCCAATGCCTCTTGGCGTGTCGTTAAGATTGTACCGTCCTGGATGATAACACCCTTATTCATGTCAAGTACATGACTAAAAACGGTATCTGCATCCCGGTGTTCCCCAGCCTTCATCATATCCGAGTGCACCTTTAGAATAGCCTTTTCGATAGCTGTATCTTGATCTGTAGTTGTATCACTTTTATCATTCTCCGAAAGGAGTCCTTCGGACTGCACTGCCCATACAACTGACACACAGGCCAGGATGAGAGTTGCTTTGAAGACACGGTTCATAATCTTTTCCTTTCCATAAAAAGACGTCATTTCAGATTGTTTCAGCTTTTCACTTTTAGCTTTATGCTAAAGCCCGAATTCAAAAGGCCCTTCTTTGTACCAACCCTTTGCAAAAGCAGGCGACAATTTAAGTACGGTAAATTCAGGGTCATCTGCACCGCCCGGCCAGTGCATTTCCCAGCCGTCCTGCCAGAGTTGTCTCTTGAATTCCTGATCCGTGACTTCTTCTGCTTCGCCGCTAAGCAACAGGGTATGAAACTCACCTGGATTGCACAGATAAGCTGATACTTTTGGATTGGCCCGAATCTGATGCATCTTCGTAGATGAATGACTGGTTATGAAGTGAATTACAAAATCTTCTTCATGTTGCGCTAGTATCTCCGCCGTGACGGGATTCTCTTTCTTGTTCCTCAGGTTAGACATCATTCTTGTATGAGGAAAACCGTCTTTGCCGATGGTGCTTAGGTATATCGCATCAGCAGTTTCCATTAATTTCAAACACTTTTGTTTCAGTTCTTTCTCTTCCATCTTTAGATTCCTTTCTTGATAAGTTGGTAATTCAATAATAAAAGAAATATGTTTTGGTTACGCTTATAATGTTTTTCGAATTTCCTCCAGGCAGTCTTTGCCGAGAAAAGGCTTAATGAAGCGTTCGTAGTCATCTTCCGGAATATCAATTCCATCCTTGAGTTTGTCCTCGACGAAATTCATCTTTTCCTTGAGTTTGTCGCAGGCAAATAGTTCACAGTGTGCACAGTTTGTTAGTTTTCTCTCAATCGCACAAGGTCTTACAGTACAGCTTGGATCACCGCCATCCGCAAGACATCCTTCGCAGGCCGTGATGGCCTCGGGCGGGACCTCCGATCCGAAGTACTCGGCCCAGGCCTGACACATGCTAAGTTTATCCGCGTCCGATTTGAGATTTGTCTTGTACGCAGGGCATAGATCACATCGGTATCCACATTTTGATATTATAAGTTCCATTTTTTGTGTCTCCTTTTGGAGTCAGTGTTTTGAATTTTCCTTGGCTTGTTCCTTTGTTTTTGTCGCTTTCTTAAACAACCCCGCCCCAAGTTCGCTGCCTAACGTCCCTGGTACAACGTGCAGATATCCTCGGGGGCGAACTATGCTAAGAGCCTCTGGAATTACAAGGGCTTTCTCGAGCTTTATGGTTCCTTCTTTGATCACATTCTTTTCTTTAAATGTAACATCCGTTCCAGTCTGTCCGGAAATTTCAGCCGACGTTCCATACCCTGACGAGTATCGATTGTCCGTCACGATACAGTCGTGTATATTATATGTCTTCCTATTATTTGGTGCTCGCATCCAGAAGTATTGCCCTCGTGTCACGATATTATGATGAAACTCAAAATCCTCCGTTGTCTGGCATGTCCACACCGCAGAGATGTCTGCCCCATCGACAATACAATACCGCATTGCATTAGCTTTGCTCACACCTCCCTCCGCATTCCAGAATATGGCCGGTATACCGCACTTATAGAAAACACAATGATCCACCACAAGCCCTTGCCCATTTGCACATATTGGACAGTTGTACGGCAGCGCCTGCTCGTCTCCAACAAACATGCACTGCGTCACAACCAAGTCATTTAACTCTTTGCCCGCCCGAAAGATTGAATAGCTCCAGGTCCTCGGCCGTGGATTACCAAGAAATTTAATCCCTCGCACCGTTGCGTGATTGACTTCAATTTTCAGAGCGATCGCGTGCTTTTCCGTGTTTGGCCCTTCACCTTTGACGGTTGAGAGCACCACGGGCATCATTGCCGGTGTCCAATTATTCTCGTCCGGAAGAACTGTTGCCTCTATCACGAACGGCTTATCCTTCGTATACTCCCGCGAGTTCTCAAACAAAACAGTCTGTGTAACACAATAAGCGCCCGGCGCGAGCTTGATTGTCGTTGGCCCTGGCTCGTTATTATCGTTGACAATAGCAGCCGCCCGAGCTATCGTCCGCACAGGTTCTTCCCGCGACCCGGGATTTCCATCATCGCCCGCGTCACTATCCACATATATAGTCTCAGCGATTACTGTTGGAGCCAATATCGCAATAACCAGGACCACAAAGACAAGCCGATAATTCATAATGCTCTTTTGTTCCATTTTTCTTCTTCGTTCTTCAAAAAGGATTAGTTTTATATAAAATAGTACTATATAGAACTAATATTTAAACGGAAATTCTTCCATATTTCAAAATTTATTGTTGACGGTTCTAAGTGCTGTTGCAAAAAGGTGTTATACAAATTTCTTTATCAACTACGAGCCGATCTTAAAAAAAATTTCAGGAGTCCGTTATTTTTAGGTTGACGTATTCGACATATGTCGAATAAACTCTAATGCAGTAGAATAGTGAGGTGAAGATATGGCCAAATTAAAAAGGACCAAAGGCACAGATAAGGCACGTCACGCTGTGGAACTAACTGAAGCTGAGTGGGAGATAATGAAGGTAGTCTGGGAAAAACAGCCCTGCGCAGCCGGCACTGTCCAGGAGTTGCTGGCTAAAAGCAGAGGTTGGGCCTACAGCACAGTCAAGACTACCATGGATAGAATGGTAGAAAAAGGAATTTTAAAGATTGAGAAGATCCGAAATTTGCAGTTATTCAGCTCTCGTATAAATGAGATCGACGCCAAGCGAGGCGAATTTCGCAGAATGCTAAAGCGAGCCTTTGATGGTGCCCTTACTCCTATGATGCAGTTCTTAATTGAACATGAAGGTCTTTCCAAAGATGAAGCTATACAACTTCGAGAGTTTGTAAATAAATCAATCAAAAAGTCGGAGGGCAAGAAATGAACTCGATAATTAATAATTATTTGATGAGTTTGAATAATATTGGACGAGTGTTCTGGCAGTATTCCGCGCGTGTTTGTATACAATCGAGCGTGCTGATTATTCTGCTATTGATTATTGATTTTATTTTACGAAGACATGTCCGGGCGGTATTCCGGTATTGTGTGTGGCTGTTGGTATTTTTGAAGCTCGTACTGCCTCCGTCGTTTTCGCTGCCAACCGGAATCAGTTATTGGTGGAGCGGCTTATCATCTATCGAGACGCCTATCGTACAGCAAGTGCCAAATGTGGTTCAATACGAGCCTACACAACCATCTTCAGCCGAGTTTTCATCAACTTTATCGCTGCCTCGTGAGTCAGCTAAAGTTGTGCAGACAGAAGTTGTTAGACCAGCCGTATTGACTGAACCTGCGGTTAGGGCTTCAGTGCCTCTTACGTGGCAGGCGATTTTGTTTATCCTCTGGCTTATTGGCATATTGGTATTTTCGGTACTACTTATCCAGCGTGTGTTCTTTGTCAGGGGCCTAATAGCTCAATGCGAGCCTGCGAAGGATCGATTAGTTAAGATATTGAATCAGTGCCGCTGGCAAATTGGAATTAGCCGCAGTGTCGAATTGAAATTATCACCCAACATACAAAGTCCTGCTGTTTGTGGACTTTTAAGGCCGACCGTTTTGATGCCAAAAGCACTTTTTGAAAAGTTATCGCCAGAGAAACTACGAGCGGTTCTAATTCACGAGTTGGCTCATATCAAGAGAGGCGATTTATGGATCAATTTAGCCCAAACATTACTGCAAATTGTTTACTTCTATAATCCGTTTGTCTGGCTCACCAATGCTATCGTCCGTAGGATTCGTGAGCAGGCTGTTGATGAGATGGTGCTGGTCGCCCTTGGGGCGGAAGCTAAAAGTTATAGCAATACTCTGATTGACATTGCCGAGATGGCGTTTTGGAAAGCTAATTTTAGTCTGCGTCTTATCGGTGTAGTTGAATCGAAAAAGGCGCTACATGGGAGGATAAAGCATATGTTAACTCGACCGATACCTAAAAGTGCAAAAATTGGCGTCATAGGTGTTCTTGCTGTTTTTGTTATTGGTGCGTTATTGCTGCCGATGGCCGCAGCGAAAACTGAGAAAAATGAGAGTTTACAGTTTGTGGCAAACTTACCTGACAATATTACCCTTGAACTTGTTGGAGTTTGCGAGCATCCGAGCTCCGGTGAAAAGTGGTGGCAACCGGATGGAAGTTTTATTAGTAATATTCCGTATGAAACTACCGGAGGCGGAGTCGATGTAAGTCAGGAAGGATACGCTGAGTATGAATTTGTTGCAAGAGTAGTTGGCTCTTCGGATTATGACATGAAATGGAGTGTTCTTAATAGTACCAAAAGCACCTATACAGGCCATCCTCTTGATAAGGACGCTAAGCGCGTTTTAGACTTAGAGGTATATACGGCAAATCAACCAAAAGAGAGGGATGCGATTACCATCAGAATCGGCATAGCATTCGGTCCATGGGATATAATGATGTCCATCAGAACACTAAGCGAAGCGACAATGAGCATAGATGATATTGAGGTGGGATTTGGCACACCATACGAAAAGGATGGCCACAGTTATATTCCCGTGTCATATCTTAGGTCAGATTTTGAGAATAGAGCGGTAACGTTATTTGCAGTTGATAACAAAGGTAAAGAATACCGTGGTGGTTATACCGGAAGTGGAGGAAACAAGCTGCATATTCAAACTTATCGCTTTCCTTTCAAGTTGAAAGATATCCGTCAATTCATTTTCAAGGGGCGCCCATATCAATGGGTGACTTTCAACAATGTTTCCCTTAGACCGGGCGTTAAAACCGATGTGCAGGTTGAAATTGAAGAAGCAAGCGAAGTTAGTGATGGGGATAAAATGGCCTCGGAGAATTTAACTGCACAGGGATGGGAATTGTGGCAGCAGCGTAAATTAGTTGAGGCTGAGAAAATATTTGAAAAAGCAGTTTTGAAAAATCAAAAGAATGCTAATGCGTGGAACGGTCTGGGCTGGTCTCAGCAAAATCAGGGGAAATTTCTAAATGCAAAGCTTTCCTTTGAGAAGTGCCTTCAGATACAGCCGGAACATGCGGCAGCGCTCAATGGCTCGGGGTGGATTGCCAAAGCACAAGGTAAAACCGATGAGGCTATCGCTCATTGGAAAAAAGCGATTGAAGCAGTACCTACCGCAACTGCGGCATTAAATGGTTTGGCAACAACTTATATGGAATTGAAAGACTATGGCAAGGCTGAGATGTATTATGAGATGTGGCTAAACGTCGAGCCTGATAACTCCGACGTAAGGGCTGGCCTGGAAAGGGCAAAATTGGCAAAAACCGATGTGCGGGCAGAGAGAAAAAAGCGGCCGAACAGCATTCTACCAAAAGAAATACAACCGTCGGAAGGGGTACTGAGTGGAAGGTTTGAACCCGTTGACAGTCAGACTAAGGAGTTGCTCCTAACGCATATGGAAGGCGTCTCAGACATGGCCATGCAGGCATTCAACGCCGGTGACATTGACACAACTCTCTCTTATTATACAGATGATGCAATATCCCTGCCGGACCAGCATGAGGCTGCAATCGGCAAAGGGGCCCTGCACAAGCTCTTCATGACGGAGGCAGAAAAGCAAGTTAAATTGCGTTCGATCAAGGTTAAGGAGCAGCAGGTATGGATTTGCGGAGAGATGATTTATGAAGCGGGCAAATACACGATATCGTTCACAGCACCAGGCACACGTTTTCTATTCACGGACTATAGGAAATCCCTGACTGTATATGAGAGACAGCCGGACGGCTCACTGAAGATTAAGCTCGATTCTTGGAATCCGGACGTTATCCCTACTGCAAATGTGACAGCCAATCTTGCGGATCCTATAGTAACAGCAATAGCTTGTGGGACATCTGCTGTAGACACAACGGAAAGTAATATGGAGGCCGTATACGATCAGATAAAACAAAAAGAATTAACCTTTCATAAAGCATTTATCGAGCATAATGCCGAAGCAGCGGCACAATTCTATGCTAACGACGCTATCATAATGTCTTGGGGCAAAAATGCCGTCCGAGGAAAAGCGGATATTTTTTCTGACATAAAAAAGTCAATGAGTGTTGAACCGCTTGTGGATATGACCCAGCATGTTGTGCATATCGAGGGAAACGGCCAGATGCTCTTTGTGGTTAATCTGTTCTCATGGAAGTTTAAGGACAAGTCTTCGGGCGAGAATGTGACATTGCCGGGTAAAGGAGTTCATGTCTGGAAGCGGCAACAAGACAGCTCCTGGAAAATCCTCCTTGACCTGTACAATGTCAGTGTCCCACTTCCGGAGAAGTGACAGAAGCTAACAGTTTCTTTTACTGGGAGTGCTTGTGATGAATACGCCTACGCTGATTTCTTTTTTTCCTTTATGCCAGGTTCAGCTTTTTCGCTGGATTTTGTTTCTTTACTTTTGGCTGTAGTTTTTTTCTTCTCGGTATTTTTGCTGGTTGCGTTTTTCTCGCTCTCAGCGGCCTTTTTATAGCTTTCGCTTCTGTAGTCCGTCTCGTAAAAGCCGGAACCCCGAAAGATAATTCCCGCTCCAGCGCCGATCAATCTCTTCAGACCTCTCTTGCTGCAACTTGGACACTTCCGTAAAGGTCTTGCGTTTATGCTCTGAAACTGCTCGAACTCATGTCCACAATCTTCGCACATGTAATTGTATGTTGGCATAAAAATTACTCCGTATCGGTGGTCTCATATTCATCGACTGTCTCGAATTTGTCCGTTGCCTGCTCTGTTGGCTCCTCTTGTTTTTCTTCAGATGCTAACTTGTTGACCACGACCTTTGTCGGCCGAATCACTCGATCATTAAGTTTGTAGCCTTTTTGGAACTCTTCCAGAACGGTGTTGTCCTCCTTATCTGGCTCAGACCTTTGCATCACAGCCTCATGCTGAGACGGATCAAAGTGTTTACCTAAGGCCTTTATTTGTTCCACTCCGTGAGACTTGAGAATATCAAGCATCTGGTCATATATGATCCGGACGCCTTTGATAAGGGCATCTACATTTTCGGCTGAGTGGGCATTATTCAGCATGTGCTCGAAGTTGTCCAGAGCAGGCAGCAATGTCTTTATTATCTTTTCTTTTTCGTATGCAAGTGTGTCGCTAATTTGTTTAGGCACTCGTTTTTGGAAATTCGCATAGTCGGCGCTGACACGCTGTAGTTTTCCTAAAAGTTCGTTCTTTTCGTTTTGCAGGGCATCTCGTTCTTCGCGAAGCTTCTCGAATTCGTCGTCTCGCGGTTTAGCCTCTTTCTCTTCCTCAGGTTTTACTTTTTTCTTATCCTTCATTAGGTACTACCAAAATGCCTTCTGAGTTTCTCAAAAAAGCTCTGTGATTTTGGAGATACGCTTTTGTTTTCGGTCTTTGCAAACTCCCTTAGCAGTTCTTCTTGTCTGGCATTTAGATGTGCCGGTGTTTCGATAGTAATCTGCACTAACTGGTCACCGTTTCGCCTTGTCCGAATATCCGGCAAACCTTGGCCTCGTATCCTGAAAATGCTTCCATATTGCGTGCTGGCTGGTATCTTAAGTTGCTTTGTGCCATTTAGACTCGGCACATCAATGGTTGCTCCCAAGGTGGCCTGTGTGAAGCTTATGGGTACCACAGCTATAAGATTGTTTCCGTCCCTTTCGAGGAATTCGTGTGGCTTTAATCTCACATAGCAGTACAGATCTCCGTTTGGCCCTCCGTTATGGCCGGGCTCACCCTCTCCAGCAACTCTTATACCTTGTCCTTCATGCACGCCAGCCGGGATTTTTATACTGACCGTTCTTTTTCTTGGAACTCTGCCGGTTCCTCTGCAATTCTTACAGGGATTGGTTATGACTTCACCGCTGCCTTTGCACTGTGGACACGTCGAGACCATCTGGAAGAAACCACCGCCTCGCGCAACCTGGCCTGTGCCGCCGCATGTAGGGCATCGTGCAGGCTTGCTTCCTTTTGCCGAGCCTGTCCCTGCACACTGAGCGCATCTGTCTTGGCGTGTGAATTCAATCGTCTTTTCAGTGCCTCTGGCCACTTCATTTAACGTTAGCTCTACGCCTGTTTCCAGGTCGTAACCTCGCGTTGGCCCTGCCCGGCGTCTGCCACCCCTACGCCGACCTCCAAATATCCCGCTGAAAAAATCGTCGAAGCCGAACATGCTGAAGATGTCCTCGACGTTCATTCGGGAGAAGTCGTGCATGCCTGCTCCGCGGAGACCTTCATGGCCGAACTGGTCATAACGCTTACGCTTATCGGGATCGCTAAGAACCTCGTACGCCTCGGCGCATTCCTTGAATTTGGTCTCCGCATCCTTATCGCCAGGATTTTTATCAGGATGGTACTTTATCGCCAGGCGCCGATATGCGCGCTTAATCTCGTCTGTGGAGGCGTTCTTGCCTATCCCAAGTACTTCGTAGTAATCTCTTTTGGCCATTGTCTCGTATTTCATATCTCGTTTCATACAACAGTTTACCTTGTCTATGCACGATAAGTGACAAGATACGCTTCACGCTTCACGAGATACGAGGCATTATCTTACCGAACCCGCTATCGGCTCTTCATCTTTGTCTTCTTCTTTCAACTCCGTTACCAATACATTCGTTGTCAGCATCAACCCTGCTACAGAAGCAGCCATTTCCAGTGCAGTCCTAGCAACTTTTGCCGGGTCGATTATACCCGCTTTAAACATATTCACGAACTGACCGGTGTTGGCGTCGTAGCCCACTTTTGTGTCTTTCTCAAGCTTCTCTAAAAGTTGGGCAACAATAACGTCTCCTTGTTCGCCGGAGTTATCCGCAATTTGCTTAGTCGGCGTCTTAAGTGCGTTGATGACGATATCGAAACCTATTTTCTCATCGCCTCTAACTTTTACTCGGCCCTTTTCAACTTCGGATATAGCCCGCAGGAACACGACACCGCCCCCTGTCACAACACCCTCTTGCGCTGCTGCCCTTGTTGCGTGTAGTGCGTCATCCAGTAGGTCCTTGCGCTCCTTCATTTCTGTTTCTGTCGCAGCCCCTGCATTAATTACCGCAACACCGCCGGTCAACTTTGCCAACCTTTCTTGTAGCTTCTCACGGTCGTAATCACTGGTTGTTTTTTGTATCTGACTGCGAATCTGGTCGCATCGAGCCGTGATGTCTTTTTTCTTGCCAGCTCCTTCGATTATTGTAGTCGTGTCCTTGTCGACCGTGATTTTCTTTGCTTGCCCTAACTGTGAAAGTTCGATCTTTTCCAGCTTAATGCCCAGATCTTCAGTTATCACCTGTCCACCTGTTAATACGCTGATGTCAGCCAGCATTGCTTTTCGTCGGTCACCGAAGCCCGGAGCTTTAACCGCACAGGCTCTCAGCACGCCTTGCAGGCGGTTGATAACCAGAGCTGCTAATGCTTCTCCCTCCACGTCTTCAGCGATAATCAGTAAAGGTTTTCCAACCTGGGCGATTTTCTCAAGCAGTGGTATTAACTCGCGGATGTTAGATATCTTCTTCTCGTGCAGCAATACGTATGTATCTTCAAGCACCGCTTCCAGCGTCTCGGCGTTAGTCATAAAGTAAGGCGATATGTAGCCGCGATCGAACTGCATGCCCTCGACAACATTCAGCTCGTTTTCCATCCCTTTGCCTTCTTCGACCTCGATGACGCCTTCCTTACCCACTTCGTCAAGTGCATTGGCCAAGATTTCTCCGACCGATCGGTCATTGTTGGCGCTGATGGTTGCCACTTTAGCTATATCGTCGTGGCCTTTCACGGCGACACTGACTGACTTGATAAACTTAGTGACAGCTTCAGCAGCTTTACTAATGCCTCGATATAGTGCCATCGGGTTTACACCAGCAGCCACGTGTTTCAAACCTTCTAGGTAAATCGCCTCTGCCAGGACAATTGACGTGGTTGTTCCATCACCGACAACATCAGAAGTCTTGCTTGCAACCTCATTGACCATTTTTGCGCCCATGTTTCGGAATGGTTCGGGCAGTTCTATCTCTTTGCTGACCGAAACGCCGTCTTTTGTCACCTTCGGCGAACCCCAGCTTTTCTGCAGAATCACGTTCTTGCCGGTTGGTCCAAGTGTGACCTTAACCGCAGCGGCCAGCTCCTTCAGGCCCTCTCGCAGCTCTGTTCGTGCAGTATCATCGAACATTAATTGTTTTGCCATCTTTCCTACCTCTTTTACTTTTAGCTATTGGTTCTTAGTTTACAATTTGTAACGATGAACAACGGACTATCATCTCACTTTTCTATGATTCCCAAGATGTCACTTTCACGAAGGATCACATACTTTTCACCGTCAAGCTCAACTTCGTTGCCCATATATTTTCCGTAGATTACTTTGTCGTTGTTCTTGACTGATGTCTTGTTACGTTTGCCGTTATCCAGCAGCTTGCCGGGTCCGGCAGCTACTACTTTTCCTATCTGTGGCTTTTCCTTTGCGGTGTCGGGCAAAAAAATGCCGCCTGTGGTTTTCTCTTCAGCTTCCACTTGCTTGACCACAACTCGGTCATCCAAAGGTTTAAGTTTCATATCTCACTCCTTACCTATCCTTGTCGTACTTCTTACATTCGTAACTATTCACGGGGGCAAACCAGCGTTTTTGTGTCATTGCGAGGCCTTTAGGCCGAAGCAATCTCAGATCTTCGCAACAGAGAGATTGCCGCGCTCGGCTCTGCCTCGCTCGCAATGACGTAAAATGGCCCAAATTCAACATATAAGGCCGTGAACGGTTACTTACATTCTTACTCATTTATCTCTGTTGCCAATCTCCAGCACAACAATGCTGTTGATCGCATCAGGTGCCTCGCTCGGCACGCTGATTATAAGCTCATCACCGGCACGCTCAACCGTTAGCTTGCCGCCTTTTTTCTTAGCCAGCAGATATGCCTTCTTGACTTCGTTCTTTACGCCCGGCACCCTTAGCTTGCCATTACCAGGCCAATCAAAAACGTGCAAATATAGCTTGCCGGGCTTGGCCGTGCATCGGCCCCATGGGACTGTGCCAATCGGACTGGCCGTTGTGCCATAAATACTTTCGCCGTTTACCTTTAACCATTCGCCCATGGCGCTAAGTCGTTCGATGCTTGGCTGCGGAATTAGCCCTTCTGCGGTAGGGCCGACATTTAACAGAAAATTTCCTCCTTTGCTCGCAATATCAGTTAGTTTGCGCAAAAGGTCCTCCGTAGACTTCCAGTTGTGATCGTAGGATTTATAGCCCCATGTATCGTTCATTGTCATGCAGGTCTCCCAGTCTACACCAGGAAGTCCTGTTGGCGGAATTCTCTGTTCAGGCGTGCCGTAGTCACCGGCAAACTCCTTGCTTTCGCTCAGGCCCCGCATTCCTTGACGACCTTTGCCCACGCGGTTGTTTATAATAATATCCGACTGAAGGCTAAGAACATACCCAAACATATCCCAGCCCATTTCTCGGCTCCAATCCTTTACCCATTCGCCATCGAACCAAAGTATTCCGAGTGGTCCATAGTTCTGAACCAATTCTTGTAGCTGACCCTTTAGATAATACTCGACATAGCGGTCAAAGTTTGGATTGGATTTACTTGTGTCGTTATAGTTAGGATAAAAAGGCCCTTGCGCATCGGGATGGTGCCAATCCATTATCGAATGGTAAAAGCAGAGCCTGATTCCATGCTTCTTGCAGCTTTCAGCCAATTCCGCGAGTATGTCACGCTTAAATGGTGTGGCGTCGATTATATCATAGTCGGTAAATTTTGAATCCCAGAGGCAGAAGCCATCGTGATGTTTGCTTGTTATGACAATATATTTCATTCCCGCGTTCTTGGCGATCTGCACCCACTGGTCAGCATTGAACTTGACGGGATCGAACTGTTTGGCGAACTGTTCATATTCTTCAACGGGGATATGAGCGTTATTCATTATCCATTCACCTATGCCATCTATTTGCTCGCCCTTATGTGTGCCCGCCGGCACCGCATAAACACCCCAGTGAATGAACATCCCGAAGCGCACATCACGCCACCACTTCATACGTTCGTCTTTACTTGGTCTGGTAGCTTTCTTACTCAATCTTAAAGTAGAAACACCACCTGTCATTTGTGAACAGCCCATGATCATTACGGTGCACAAACCAGCCCACAATGCTATCGAAGCCGCAATCCTTAGTTTGCCTTTTTTGTTACGCATTCGTAATCTCTTATTAAAGCAAAACAGTTTGGTATCTTATCGGCTTTATGTTTGCCAAGTCTCCATTGGCTTTAAATAGCATTAAATCTGTTTTAATAACTCTCTTACAGCTTGTTCAAGGACGTCCTCTGGTAATGTCCCAGGTGCAACTTGCTGGTCGGGTTGGATACCTCGATCATTAATTGGTTGACCATCAGCGGAAAAAAAGTACCCACCGACAACTTTCTTACTTGTCCCATCGGCTTGCTCTTCGAGTTCATAGAAAAAGCCTTTTCCGGTGGTATTTTGTCCGAGCAGCTTTGTTTGTCCGGCTGTTCTCAGTGCACAAGCCAGCAGTTCTCCCCCAGATCTGGTCTCCGGGCCAATCAGGACGACGACAGGCCATTGCACAATTTTGGATTGCTCTGCCCTGACAATGGTCGGCTGCTTCTGGCCGACGTTTTGTCTCTGCCACATCGTTCTACCACGACCGACAAACATACTAGCGACCTCAAAGATAGCCGGGTAAATGCCACCTTTATTTTCGCGCAGGTCTAAGATAAGGCCTCGTATTTTTTGCTTTCGGAAATGGTCCAGAACTTGCTGTACTTCTGCAGGTGTCTGTTTGGTGAACGCGGAAATAGTCAATAGGCCAATATTAGGATATAGAATCTTGCTTTCTACACCTGTGATGACAACTGTCCCTCGAATGACATCGACTTCTCTGCTTGTACCATCCTTGGAGAGAACCTTGAGCTTAACGTTTGTACCCACAGGCCCCTTGATCAACGAGACAGCCTGTTCCAAAGATATATCGCGAGTAGGTTGGCCGTCAATAGCAGATATAATCTCTTCAGCGTTAAGCCCGGCGTTGTCAGCCGGCCCGCCGGCAATGACCTTTTTCAAAAAGATTCCGTCTTGGCGTTTATCGATCTCCACCCCAATGCCCGAGAACGAACCACGGATACCTTCTTGCACTTTTCTGGTTTGCTCTGCGGATAGCTTCTGCTCTTCAGCTTTGCTGTCGTGTGTCGGAGCTGCTGTAGTTGAGTGCTCTTGAACAATTTGCCATTGGCCGTTGATTCTTTGCAGGATAAGCGTTTCCCAGACTTCTTTCAGGAAAGGGCTGTTGTTGTTTTTCAAACGGCCGTCTATTATTATTTTTCCGAAGACGAGTGACGCGTCGCCAACCATATTAACCGACTGAATATCGTATCGCATCTTCAAAGCCATGAACTCAGAATGTACCTTCTCCCACGATTGTTGATAAGCTTGCAACGTCTTTTCTTTGCCCTGTAGTAAATGCCCAGATGAAGTCACGACGGTTACATCATCAGCAAGCATTTCTCGCAGTCTCGCGAAGGGATCACGTCTGTCCAGTTGAAAAAGCTGAGTGAACTCTTGGGCTATTTTGCGAATGGTCGTCTCATCATCGGAACTAGTAATGGTATGCTTTCTGCTTATATCCTCTGGAACGTTACTTTCATCTGTCTTAATCTCTTTTAATACCGAGACCAACTCTTTCTGCTCAGCCCGCGGGTCGCATGGCGCGATGGTCTTGACACCGCCGACACCAGGTGCTATCCAGGTCTTTGTTCTGGAAATAGTACCGCTGGCTCTTCCCACTTCGTGTATCCAGACCAGACAGGTAAACTCACCAGCGGGAACTTTGATTTTCTCTACGCCCTCGATCCACGCTTTCGCTTTGCCGTGAGCGCTCTGATACTCGTAGGTTGCTCCCTTGATAAGCGGAAAGCGTATCATTCCGTCGGGCAGCTTTCCCCCAGCCAGCGGATAGTGCTCAATAGATTCTTTGCTTTTCTTAACGTATCCTTCACGTTCGATCTTTCCATCATATTTGTTGACAACTTTATAGACAGTGACGTCACCTAGCTGAATCTCATCCTTAACCTCGACAATTGTCTGCACATTTGTCCCATCACAGCCCGAGACACTAGAAGTTAACCTCATACCTCTGGCGAAAGGGAAATCTTCTTTGGTTATGATAAGGTTATCTTTTGGACTGAGCTCTTTGCAAATCGCCATTGGTAAGAAAAACACTATTATTAGCGAAGTGGCAAATCCATAAGACCGTCGGTTATGATCTATTTGATTAAGCATCCTTAATCCATTATTTAATCAGGTTTGTTTTGCTATATATAGTCGTCTATTGTTGCATGTACAATTTTAAGTATCTTTTGTACTCTACATCATGCCCATGCCACCCATGCCACCACCCATACCGGGAGCTCCCGGGCCACCGGGAGGCATCTCTTCTTTGTCCTGAGGCTTTTCGGTCACGAGACAATCCGTCGTCAGCAGCAATCCCGCAATACTTACAGCGTTTTGCAGAGCAATTCGTGTCACCTTCGCTGGGTCGATAACACCGGTATTCAAAAGGTCTTCGTACCTGTCTGTATTGGCGTTATAACCAAAGCCGCCTTTACCTTCGGCTACCTTGTTAGTGACAAGGTTCGCAGTCGCGCCGGCGTTGTCCGCTATATAGTAACAAGGCATTCTAAGTGCCTTTGCTAATATGTCTGCTCCGGTTTGCTCGTCTCCCGACAGTTTCAGTTGCTTGACTGCATCCATACAGCGAATCAGAGCCACTCCTCCGCCCGGCACGATACCTTCCTCAAGCGCTGCCCTGGTCGCATGAAGCGCATCTTCGATCCGAGCCTTTCTCTCTTTCAATTCAGCTTCGCTCGCTGCTCCTACGTTGATTTGCGCAACCCCACCGGTCAACTTAGCCAGACGCTCTTGTAGTTTCTCACGGTCATAGTCACTCGTTGTCGTTTCTATCTCGCCCTTTATTTGCTTAATTCTGCCACTGATGGCGTTTTGACTGCCGGCGCCCTGGACAATGATCGTATTGTCGTTGTCGATGGTTACCTTCTTTGCTTGGCCGAGATCTTTGATGCTGATATTCTCCAGATCAATACCCAGGTCTTTGAAAATTGGCTCCGCCCCGGTAAGCACAGCGATATCCTGCAACATCGCCTTTCTGCGGTCACCGTAGCCCGGTGCCTTAACAGCAGCTACCTGCAACACGCCTTTAAGTTTGTTGACAACCAGTGTTGCCAGCGCTTCACTTTCAACATCCTCAGCGATAATCAAAAGCGGTCTTTTTGCCTTGGCGGTTCTTTCCAGTAGTGGCACGAGCTTGGCAACGTTGCTGATTTTTTCCTCGTGTATGAGAATGTAAGGCTTTTCCAGCTCACAAACCATTCTCTCCGGATCGGTCACGAAATGCGGCGAAAGATAGCCCCTGTCGAATTGCATACCCTCAACGAATTCAACCGTTGTCTCAAAGCTCTTGCCTTCTTCGACAGTAATGACGCCATCCTTGCCGACACGCTGGAACGCCTCAGCCATGATCTTCCCTATCTCCGCATCGTTATTCGCGGAGACCGATGCGACATTGATGATGTTGTCGGTCTTAGTAATATCTACTGGTTTTGCCAGCGCAGTTAGCTTTTCTATCACAGCCATAGCGGCTGTCTGCATGCCGCGGTTCAGCGCCATTGCGTCTGCGCCTGCTGCAAGGTTCTTATACGCTTCTCGAAACAGAGCCTCAGTAAGTACGGTCGCAGTTGTTGTGCCGTCGCCGGCGATCTTGGATGTTTTGCTCGCAGCCTCTTTGACGAGTTTCGCCCCAAGATTCTCATTCTTGTCGATCAACTCGATCTCCTCAGCAACCGTTACACCGTCCTTGGTTACTGTCGGTCCGCCCCAGCTTTTGTCCAGGATCGCATTTCGACCTCTCGGGCCAAGGGTGGGTTTGACAGCCGCCGCCAGCTTTTCGACGCCGGCTAAAAGACGTGCTCTTGCATCGGCTTCGAATGCCAATTCTTTAACTGCCATATTGCTTGCCTCCTTAACCTTAAATTGCCTGTTCTAATAAAAAAGTCCGCAATTAAACAATCTACAGAAAGCAATTGATGTGCAAATCAGATACCAGCCTGTTCATCAAGCGAACACCAAACCTATTGTTTGCTGTTAAGTACTTCACGTATAGAGGCTTAAATGCCGATAAAATTGATTTTGTTGCCAAAATGGTTAGCCTACGGCCTCGCAGAAGGTGCCAATTTTGGCATTGAACCACACTGTTCTACGCCAAGTTGACAGCCATTCAATCTTCCTTATCGTTCTCTAACTAGGCGTGATATTCGCCGAGCGCCTTGAAGGAGAGGAAGCTGGCCGCAGTTTTATACCACTGTATTTAATTACGGCGTTTTTAGAGACTATAGCGTCTTTACAGAGTGTACTGATAAGAAAAAAAGATTTGGAGTTGAATCTCGGCGCTGATGCTGATATTTGGTATTGAGTGGTAAGATTCAAATGATGACACTTTTACTTTAATTGATTCCAATGAGCGATGTGTATACAGAGAGTCTCAATAGGCTGATTGAAGAATTTAGCAAGCTGCCTGGTGTTGGGCCGAAGACGGCTGAGCGGCTGGCTTTTCATATATTAAAAGCTCAGCCAGCAGAAGCCATGGCGCTTGCTGAGGCAATAAGAGACGTCAAATCTAAAATCAAGCGTTGCCAAATCTGCTGCAACCTTTCCGAACAGGACATCTGCCAAATCTGCTCCGACCCGAGGCGGGATAAGAGCGTTATCTGCGTTGTTGAGCAGCCAAAGGATGTAATAGCCCTTGAAAAAACGGGATTGTGCAAATGGGTCTACCACGTTCTTGGCGGCCACATCGCTCCCCTTGAAGGAGTCGAGGCTGATGATTTGACGATCGACAGACTCGTCGATAGAATCCGCGCCGGCGGAATAAAAGAAGTAATAATGGCAACCAATCCCAACATGGCAGGTGACGGCACAGCACTATATATAAGTTCATTGATCAGGAACGCTGATGTCAAGATTACTCGGCTGGCCCGCGGCTTGCCTACAGGCAGCACCCTTGAGTACGTCAGTGGTAAAGTAATCGAGGACGCTATACTCAATAAGCAGGAAATGGCCTAACATATAGACCCTGCAATCAGAAGCCCAAAAGCCCCAGCCATAAGGCTAACACGAGAGAAACGAACGTATAGCATTTCTTAATTTCAGTTATCACCCTATTTGGCAAATAGAAAATGTGACCTGACTATCGGCTTTACTGAGGACACGATAGTAGCTGAGCTAACAAAGGAAATATATCTTGTTGAAAAATTCCCAAAGGCTGGACGTATCTTCGTTGGCGTAAAAATTGTGAAGGCCTAAATTCTTTGAAGTTTTGTGAATTGGTAGCCTAATCTTGACGAAAGCATAAAGTGCACTTAAGATAAAGATGAAATTGAACAACAACTTAGGCAGTTTTTTAGGAGCGCGTATGAAGCTGGAGATGAAAGGACAGATGCGGATGGAGCAGCGGATGAAGCTCGCTCCGCATATGATCCAGTCAATGGAGATTCTTCAGCTTCCGATCCTCGCACTTCAGGAAAGAATTGAACAGGAACTTAACAGCAATCCTGTTCTCGAAATGGAGGAGCCTTCCAATTCTGAAGAGGCTGAGCCTTCCACCGAAGAGCTACAAGAAGATGACAACATAAACGAAAAAGACCTCGTTCTTGACACGGACGATGATAAAGTCGAAGACTTTGAACGCCTGGATGGTCTTGAGGACGAACTAAAAGAGTATGTGGAGCAGGCTGAGGTCTTTCGACCACGACCTCGAAGTGACGAGCGCGACAGAAAGCTCGAGGCGATAAAGAATACTGCAGCCCTGCCCCAGTCACTACACGAGCACTTGACAGAGCAATGGCGCTTGGTGGACGCAGATGAGCCTGTGAAAAAAGCCGGCAGTATGATTATCGACTATATCGACGACAGGGGCTACCTTACCGTAAGATTAGAGCAATTGCACAACAAGGATAAAGGCGATTTCAGCATTGATGATTTGAACAAAGCATTGAATCTCGTGCAAAACCTGGAACCTGCAGGTGTCGGAGCAAGAGATTTAAAAGAATGCCTGCTCATCCAGATAGCACAGAGCAGCGAGGATATGAGTTTCGAGGCATGTCTTGTTGCTGAGCACATGGATGAACTGTTGGAGAATCGCCTGCCAGATATCGCAAAGAAGATGAATTGCAGCACCGAAAGGATTAATCAAGCTATAAAAAGACTAAGCAAACTGGACACCTCTCCCGGACTACAAATCAGCCGCGACCAAAACCACCCCATAACTCCCGACGTAATAGTCGAACCATCCGACAATTCCGGCGAATACTCCGTCATGCTAACTGACTACAATTTGCCGGGTTTGAAACTGAACACCTACTATACAAAAATGGCAAAAGACAGCAGAGTCAGCGAAAAAACACGCAAGTTCCTGCAGAATAACATACGCTCGGCTCAATGGATAGTAGACGCCATAGAGCAAAGAAAAAATACCCTGCTGAGGGTGACAAAATCAATCGTCAAATATCAGAATGATTTTTTCGACAAAGGCCCTTTGTACCTGAGGCCGCTTCCAATGTCAAAAGTCGCAGATCACGTTGGCGTGCATCTGGCTACCGTCTCCAGAGCCGTCGCCGCCAAATATGTACAGTGCTCCTGGGGCATCTTGCCACTTAGAAAATTTTTCAGCGGCGGCATGGAAGACGTAAACGGCCAAGCTCATAGCTGGGAGGCTATAAGGATCAAACTCCAGCAGATTATTAATGCTGAGGATAAGACGAAGCCGCTCAGCGACGACCAGATACGTGTAAAGTTAACTGAAGCCGGCATCACCAACATTGCCAGGCGGACTGTTGCAAAATATCGTAACCTACTCGGCATTCCCACAGCAAGATTCAGAAAGAAGTATTAGCATTTCTGGCCGTGCACTCTCACCATGGCCATTGCCGCCCAAGCACACAAATTCATTTTCTGAATCGGTGGCGGTCTATATTCATAGCACGTAGCACACCCAAGATTATTTAAGCATAGCGCATCAACACTTTTATGCATTAACGCATCTACTTCTAATAATTCTGGCCGCAATACCAGTGGCACAGGCGAGATTAACATTCTTGGTTCGACAACAAGAACCACAGGAGCTAAAGGCTATCTTGCAGGGCTGATAAGAAAAAAACATTGACTGTATCGAACATTGTGTTACTAAGTGAGTATATAATCATATAATATCTACGGTCGAGGTGTACTATGATAGGTAAGAAAAAGCAGTTGCTGTTCCAAAAACAGGCAGAAATAGCAAAAGCGATATCCCACCCTCTGCGCATTGCAATCGTTGATTTCCTGCAAAACGGCGAACAATGCGTCTGTGATATTGCTGAATACGTCGGCTCAGAAAGGTCAAATGTTTCTCGGCATTTGGCCGTGATGGTTAACGCTGGAATATTGGATTATCATAAGGAAGGCCTGAAAGTAATCTACAAACTCAAGACTCCGTGTATTCTTGATTTCTTCTCGTGTGTGACGAGTGTCTTGAGGAAACAAGCGAAAGAAAACGAAAAATTGCTGAAAGCTATATAGAGAGCGTGGTCGATGTTGGGGGGCTTGATCACGCTTTTATTTTTTAGGTACTATGTGAATATATGGTAACATAAGCACAATAGACAAAGGCGATGAATGAAACGAGAGCTGAAGATTTTTACGGCACTGGTTTCTATTTTTGTTGTGGCTTACGCTCTGCCGTTAAATAATCCTAAAATTCAGCAGGCGATTCAGGAGGCGTTTCGGTTGCTTCAGTGGTATGCGCGCAACCACACGCTGACCTGTGTTGTTCCAGCCCTGTTCATAGCCGGAGCTATTATCACCTTTCTTTCCCAGAATTCTGTAATGCGCTATCTGGGCCCAAATGCAAATATGCCCCTTGCGTACGCGGTCGCATCGATCTCCGGCTGCGTATTAGCGGTCTGCTCGTGCAGCGTGTTGCCGATGTTCGCAGGAATCTACAATCTGGGTGCAGGCCTCGGGCCGGCTACAGCCTTTTTGTATTCTGGTCCCGCTATAAACGTGCTCGCTATCTTTTTGAGTGCTCGCGTCTTGGGCTTTTCTATCGGGGCGGGCAGGTTTGTAGGAGCGGTCGTTTTCTCCGTAGTGATAGGTTTATTGATGGCGGCGGTGTTTCGCAAAGGTGAACAGGTCAAGGCTAAAGCTGCAATGCAAATGCCCGAGCCGGAAAAGCCCCGACGCTCTATCAGCAAAACGGCGATTTTCCTGGCCCTGATGATTCTATTTTTAGTATTTAGCGACTGGTATAACCCAGGCAACGTCACTGTAAAAGCTGCTAACGGTGGAGAGTTCAAGGCTGTAGTTATTCACGAAACTAAGGATGCGATTCGATTTCAGCTCGAGCAGGACCTGGGCGAGAACAAACCTGGGGACAAAATTACCCTACCCAAGACAGAGATAGCCGAAATGCAAGAGCAAAAAACGTGGGTAATCACAATCCATCATATTCGCTGGTACCTGGCCGGTTTGTGTGGCCTGGCAGTTCTCATAATGGCCTGGCGCTGGTTCGAGCGCAACGAACTTCGTGAATGGATGCACAACACGTGGGATTTTGCGAAACTTCTCGTGCCGCTATTGTTTGGCGGGGTTTTTATTGTTGGATTTGTCAGTATGCTGTTGCCGGAAAAGCAGGTTGCCCAGTGGGTAGGTGACAATTCGCTTCGCAGCAACCTCGTCGCCAGCGTCATCGGAGCTTTTTGGTATTTTGCCACGCTAACGGAGATTCCTATAACACAGGCATTGATGAGGCTCGGCATGCACAAGGGACCTGTATTGGCTCTGCTCTTGGCGGGCCCCGCGTTGTCACTACCAAACATACTTGTAATCCGACAGGTGATGGGAAACGCCAAAACAACCGTATTTATTGTGCTTGTGGTCGTAATGTCAACAATCGTTGGGATGTTCTTTGGAGCATTTTTCTAAAGGATAAACAATGAAGAAGCTACAGATTCTTGGAACAGGTTGTCCCAAATGCAAGAAGCTGACTGAAAACGCCGAAGCTGCTGCGCAGGAATTGGGCATTGATTATGAAATCGAGAAAGTAACAGACATTAATGAGATTATGAAATTCGGCGTGATGGTGACACCAGCTCTGGCAATTGATGGCGATGTGAAAGTGCTCGGCAAGGTCGTCTCGCCGGATGAAATAAAAAAAATGCTTATGTAAGGAAAACATTATGTGCGGACAAAGTAATTGTTGTAGTGGAGGGCCAAGGTTGATATTCGCATGTTCGGGGGCTGCTGACGTAGGGGAAATTACCGACCGTGCGGCGCGCAAAATGACTCAGAATGGCTCGGGTAGTATGTTTTGCTTGGCAGGCATCGGCGGACGTGTCGAGGGGATAATGAACAAAACGCAGGCCGCCTCAGAAATACTCGCCATCGACGGTTGTGACCTTGATTGTGTGAAAAACTGCCTCGAAAATGCAGGCTTCAACGAATTCCAGCATGTGCGAGTGACCAACTTGGGTATGGAAAAGGGCAAAACACCGGCCACTGATGAAAACGTAGAAAAAGTTGTCACGAGCTATACTGAAATGCTCTCTTAAAACAGCGCCTATCTTTGCAAGGTGACAGTGACGAAATAATTGATCGGATAAATATATCCGTGTCCAAAAAGGGAGGTGTTAGTTCCATGAGCCAAGTCTGGAAAATATTGGTGGTTGTCATCCTGTTGACTGCAGTTATTGTAGTGATCACTCTCAAGCAAAAAAATAAGTCAGAGTTAAGCATCGCTGTGGCTGAGAACAAGCCCACTGTTGTTTCTACTAAGTTGGACGAATCAACAATGACTAAAAATCTAAACCAGTCAAAGGCATTGCCGCGATTGGTCGACCTGGGTGCAGGCACCTGCATACCCTGCAAAATGATGGCACCTATTCTCGAAGAATTGAAGACCGAGTATGTCGGTCAGCTAAATGTAGAATTTCTTGATGTGAGACAAGATCCTAATGTAATCAGCGAGTACCATATCAGAGTAATACCAACGCAGATATTTTACGATGCCTTGGGTCAAGAGCGTTTTCGCCATGAAGGATTCATGTCCAAAGAGGATATTTTGGCTATGTGGGAGCAACTCGGAGTAGAGTTCTCACTAAAAGAATAATGCAGCAACTTTTTACAACACTAACACACGCTGTTGAGGGGACACCAGTAATAGCTCTGGCTGCCGCCTTTGTATGGGGGGTCCTGAGTATTTTACTCAGTCCGTGTCACTTAGCAAGCATCCCTCTGATCGTGGGATTTATCGATAAACAAGGAAGGATGTCAACCAAGAGGGCATTTGTCATTTCCACGCTTTTTGCAGTCGGAATATTGATTACGATTGCCGCTATCGGTCTTATTACTGCTGCTGCTGGTAGAATGTTAGGCGATGTCGGCCGGTATGGAAATTACTTTGTGGCAATAATTTTCTTTGTTGTTGGCCTTGTGCTGTTAGATGTCATACCGTTGTCTTTTAGTGGGCCTGGACAGGTTGGCCTGAAACGGAAAGGGGTATTGGCTGCGTTTATTCTGGGGCTGGTTTTCGGAATCGCTCTTGGGCCCTGTACGTTTGCATATATGGCCCCTATGCTCGCGGTGACCTTTAAGGTAGCATCAACCGCATTGCTTTTTGGAATTTTACTTCTACTGGCTTACGGCGTGGGACATTGTTCGGTGATCGTCTTTGCCGGGACCTGCACCGAGCTTGTGCAGCGTTATATGAACTGGAACGAAAAATCAAGAGGAGCAGTGATTCTAAAGAGAGTTTGTGGAACTCTTGTGCTCTTTGGTGGCGTTTACATTATTTATATTGCATAATTGATTTGCTAAAGCTGGAGGCGTTGTCTGACTGTCTGGTACTATCAAGCCCAAATCGCAGCCTCGCTTGGTCAACGAGACCTTCTAAAGGCTATAAATCGTTAAAAGAGCCAATTTCCCCTTTGGGCACGAGATTCCAGTATATCTGCCATTCGTTGTTGACTTTCTGCATGAACGCGGTTAATTTAGCCAAAAACGCGAAACAATGATTATTGTGTGATAGACCACAAGTCCAGATGAGTGTCGGACTTAGTATTCGAGAATAATTCCTATAGCTTTGAGGGTGAAGTGGATGGATCCTGATATTTTCAAGGCGTACGACATACGAGGCACATACCCGGACCAATTCAATGAGGAGGATGCTTGGAAAATCGGCTGTGCCGCGGCAAGATTCTTACCGTCTCTCGTTCGTGGCTATGAACGCGGACAGCCCCATAGTCAATCCATTTGCGTTGGTCGTGACATGAGAATACACAGCGAGGCGCTGGCAAATGCACTAACAGAGGGAATACGCTCTGTCGGCGTGAACGTCATTGATATTGGAATGATCGACACACCTCAGATATACTTTGCGATCAATCACCTTGGCACCGCTGGCGGTATTCAGGTAACAGCTTCACACAATCCAGCGAAATACAATGGTTTTAAGATATCCGGCAAAAATGCCATACCGATTGGTGAAGACACGGGCTTGAAAGACATAGGCCATCTCGCAACAGCTCTGCTTCACACCAAAGGTAAACCTACCGGCTCAGTCAAAAAAATGGATATGACAGCTCCGTACAAAGAGCATGTGCTTAAATACCTGAATCCCAACATAAAAAAACTCAAGATTGCTGTGGATGCCTCTAACGGAATGGCGGGGAAAATGATACCGGCGATTTTTGGCGGTCTTCCCGTTGAAATTGTGAAGCTCAACTTTGAGCACAAAGGAAAATTCAAACACGATCCTGATCCTTTAGTCAAAAAAAATCTTTCTCAGGTGAAAAATGCAACGAAGAGAAACAAATGTGCCTTCGGAATTTGCTTTGATGGTGACGCGGATCGCTTCATGATGGTGGATGAAAAGGGTAACATTATCAGTTGTGATTTGATCACAGCTTTATTAGTACCCTATTTTCTTAAGAAAAAGCCAAATTCAACGATTGTTTACGATATCCGCAGCAGTAGGGTCCTTATGGAAGAGATTATCAAGAACGGCGGCACGCCTCGGAGAGAACGCGTTGGGCACGCCTTTATGAAAAAAGCCATGCGTGATTCACATGCGATATTCGGTGGCGAACTTTCCGGGCATTTCTATTACATTGACAATTTTTACACAGATTCGGCCCTCATTACATTGACACACATAATTAACATAGTCAGCCGATCTAAGGAGGCGATGAGCGACCTGATAAAACCGTTACGCCGATATTACAATAGCGGTGAGATAAACTTCAGGGTAGATGACAAACAAGCCAAAATGGAAGAACTAGCTAAGAGATACAACGATGGCCAAATCGACTATCTCGATGGTGTTACCGTTGGGTACAAAGACTGGTGGTTTAACTGTCGGTCAAGTAACACCGAGCCACTGCTGCGCCTGAACGTCGAAGCCAAAACAAAGGACCTGCTTAACCAAAAGCTCTCCGAAATCCAAGAGCATCTTGGAAGACCTGTATGACCGTCACACTCTTTTACTATAAGGCCATAGGATTCGCGCCAAAAAATTTCTTGAGGGATATTGAAGATGGAAGTTTATACAAAAACGTTCCAAACACCAACAGGCCAGGTTGAAGGTGTACAGGTCAAATGGCCTGGATTCAGCATTTTACTGGTAGCAGGCTCTAAAGGTTTTCTGGCATGTCCGGCCATTGACGTGGATGCCTGCCAAAGATACGACGTTGCTGTGGCGATAGTAGAAAGCACACCGGACAAACCGATCGGCACGCTTGATCGTTTTCCAAACCGCAAAGTCATAAAAGTAAACGAAAAAGCCAAAGACCTCGGCATCGAAGAAAGTATGGACGTGAGCGATGCCTTCACCCTTATAGCCTAATTTGTAAAAACCTACCAAGATAGAAGAGAGGAAGTTTAGAAAATGGAAGAGTATGGTCTTATTTTTATAGTAGCTACGAGCATTTTATGCGCTCCTGCTTTAGCTGAGGTAGAATCACCTTTGTCCTTAGACGAACCTTTTTTAATTGATCGCCCTCATCCAACCTTGGTCGATATTGATGAACTGTGTGTAGATGCAATAGGCTGTATCACAGAACCTAACGAATACATTCCTATTTGGAGAGAAATCGAGTCTAAAGTAAACCACAAGATCAACGGGGCAGGCATTAAAGTCACCAACACGGACGAGCAAGGATACGCTGCGAGGTCCCTATTTATTCCCCAACTCAGAGTTGATATAGAGACTTTCAGGTTTGATGATTCGACGCAATGCGTACTCCGTGTTCAAACATCCTTATCCAGAGCCGTTCATCTGGGAAAACAAAACGGGGATTCTTTTCTTTTCAAGGCTGATGTCTGGAAAACCGAGCCTGTAATGCAGCCAGCATCTGTGCAGGATATGCCTACTGTAGTTTCCAATGTGGTTCTGAAGCAAATCGAAGCCTTTATCATAGCTTGGCACGATGCTAACCTGCCGAATAAAGCGATCTCTAATATGAGTGATATTGTTACTTCAGAAATCCCTTTGGAAATGAAGAGCGGTTCAGATGTTAAACCATCCGTGGCTGAATACAAATATGTTACATCGAAGAACAGCGAAGTTTTTCACAAACCAGACTGCCGCTTCGCAAGAATAATATCACCGGACAATCTCGTTGGTTACTCAAACAGGGATGAGGCAATCTCCGCTGGCAAGCGACCCTGCAAGACCTGTAAGCCATAAATTATTATTTTCCCCTATCGGTCGAACTTTGAATCGAAAGCCGGGCAGAAATAGCTAACGTTCTCACAAAATAAAGAATAATGAAAAGCCAACAGCAGTGATTGTTTAGTTACATATTTCTATGGTGATTCTGACAATTGTAGTGATAGCCCTTGGCCTTGCGATGGATGCCTTTGCAGTTTCTATTGTCAGCGGCGCTGCCTATGAGCAGCTAAAAATAAGACATGCTCTACGAATGGCAGTTTTTTTCGGCGGCTTTCAAGCCTTGATGCCGCTTATCGGCTCGCTGGCTGGTATGACGGTAAGAGCGCACATAGCCGGCTACGACCATTGGATCGCCTTTGTTCTGCTAAGCGGTGTCGGTATGAAAATGATTTACGAGTCATTTAAGATCAAGCCGACCAAAAAGAATTTCAACCCATCCAATATACTCATCCTGTTGATACTGTCTGTCGCCACCAGCATTGACGCCCTAATTATTGGAATCACGATATCACTTCTGAGTGTTCCGATTGTAATCACTGCGGCTGTAATCGGCCTCGTGACTTTTATCCTTTCATACATTGGCGCTTACATCGGCAAGAAATTCGGACACTTTTTTGAAAATAAGATTGAAGCGATTGGTGGTCTTATCCTCATAGGTCTCGGCGCAAAGATTCTTCTGGAACATACTGTTTTCTAAGCAGCGCTTGAGCTCTGATGAGAAAACGATATAATGCGCCGGAATCTGTGAAGCAAAGAGCAGGAGAAATCGAACCTGTCTTACCATAGCCGGTGATTCTTATGGATTCTAAAGTATACTTCATCAAAGCCTCCGCCGATGATGGCGATAAAGCTATCTCCCAAAAAGCCCGGAAGCTATTCAGAGCAGGTCATTTCGCGGATTGCTTCCGAGAAAATGACCTAACAGCTATCAAGGTACATGTTGGTGAAGCTGGCAATAATACACATATCCCGCCGTTGTATATAAAGGGATTAGTGGATGAGCTGCTCAGGGTAAAAACAAAACCTTTTCTGACCGATACCAGCACTCTGTATACTGGCCAAAGACGCAACGCCATTGACCACTATATTGTTGCAGCGGAGCACGGATTTGGCCTGAACGGCCTCGGGATACCATTCATCGTAGCCGATGGACTTATTGGCACATCTGAAGTATCGGTCAGAATCAATGGCGAGCTAAATAAAGATGTCTTTATCGCGTACGATATCACGAGATGCCAATCGATACTTTCGGTGGCTCATGTCACCGGTCACATGGCAACTTGCCTCGGTGCTACAATAAAAACTCTGGGCATGGGTTGCGCCAGCAAAAAGGGAAAGATGAAGCAGCACGCAGCCCTTAAACTCACCATCGGCGATAACTGTACCCGCTGTGGCCAGTGCATGAAGCACTGTCCGGCTGATGCTATCACTCTCGATGAGGTCAAAGCACATATCGACCAGAGCAAGTGCATCGGTTGTGCAGAATGTCTGGCTGTATGCAGATTCAATGCTGTAAAATGCGACTGGGGTGAGGAATGCGAGATTTTGCAAAAAAGCATGGCCGAACACGCACTTGGAGTCCTCAAGGGCAAGGAAAACAGAGCTGCGTTCTTCAATTTCGTATTATCGGTGACCAAAGATTGCGATTGCTTCGACACGCCAAACATGCCTAAAATAGTAGATGATATTGGCGTTTTAGCCTCCACTAACCCTGTGGCTGTAGATCAGGCGGCACTCGATTTGGTGGAGGACAGAACTGGCAAAAAATTGCATGAGTTGGTAGAAAATAATAAATTGGACCCGAGCTACCAGATCGAGCACGCAGAGCGCATCGGCCTGGGTAGCAGGAACTACCAGCTTGTAGATATTGAGTAAAGGTCCATTTTGAATTTGAGAATAGCGAATGTCACTTGGGCAGATAATAAGAAAAAGACGTGAGCAGTTGAATCTGACACTCGAAGAGGTCGGCAGTCGCATTGGATTCTCCAAGCCTTACCTGTCTACTATTGAAACCGGCAAGGTGAAGAACCCTCCAAGCGATGAACTGCTGTCAAAGCTTGAAAAGATCCTGCAGTTCGAATCAGGTTTACTCATGCACATCGCCCACATGGAACGTCTTCCGTCGGATATACGCCATGAATATGAATCAGTCGAGGCTGAGAACCAAAGATGGCGCAAGTTCATCAAGAACATAATTGATGGAAAAGCCGATGCAAATCAGCTTGACCAGCTTCTTACTGAAAGTGACTTGGTTACTGAACAGGACACAGGCCCGCTGGCTGCAGGTCGACTTGTGCCTGTGATAAATAAGGTGGTAGCTGGTTATCCAGCAGACTTCAATGATTTGGATTACCCTGTGGGTATAGCAGATGATTATGTCCGTTGTCCGGACGTACACGATCCGAATGCCTTTGCTGTGCGAGTCGTAGGTGACTCGATGGAGCCAAAGTTCCGCGAGGGTGATATAGTGATTTTTTCACCGGTGGCCGAGGTATGCAACGGTGACGATTGCTTTATTCGCTTTTCAATGCCGCACGAAACAACGTTCAAGCGCGTGTTCTTCGAGCCGGACAACAAAGTACGACTACAACCGCGAAATGATAATTACCCTCCTACGATTGTCGATGGCAAACGCATTAACGGCCTGTACCGAGCTATTATAAAGTACGAAAGACTGTAGTTTAGCAGTAGCCGAAACGGCTACTTTTAATAAAAATAAGTGTCATCGTGCCAACGATGGTTAAACGATTTTTTGGCCAGCGATGGCTAAGACTAAGGCGAAAACTTTTGCGGCACCGGCCTGCTTTAGTGTTTTTGCGCACTCGTTTAACGTTGCCCCGGTCGTCTTTATATCATCCACAAGGCATATCTTTCGACCAGTAAAATTGTGACCCTGTCGGACGGCAAAAGCACCTGCAACATTTGCTGCACGTTTAGCTTCACGAGTCTTGAATCTGTCGAACGACGTCTGATATTTCGTCCACCGAACTCGCACAAGGTCGGTATTTATTCTGGCTCTCGAATGCTCCAGTCTCTTTGATAGAATTAGCGATTGATTATAACCCCGCTTCAACCTCCTCAACCAGTGAAGAGGTACAGGAACAAACAGCTCTACGTCATCATAGAATCCACTTCCCTGAAGTGCGGAATTGGCTAAAAAACCCAGCTTATGGTCAAGTTCGGTATGTCCACACTTAAAGGCCAACACCATTTTCTTCAGAGCATCCTCATACACACCCGCCCGTGCGATTCGATCAAAATAAAATTCCCGTCCCTGACAATCAGGACAAGCACCATCAAGCAGACCATATACGCTTGTATCTTTACCACAACGTGGGCAATAGTCGCCACCTGTGCAGGTTCTTAGTTTGCCCCAACAATCTGAGCACAGGTCTTTGTCGGTCTCACAAATACTTTCCCGGCAATTAACACAGACGGCAGGCCAAAAGAGATGATTCATACTTTGCCAGGTAAAAGTAGCAGCCTGTTTTAGTCTCGTTGTATTCACGCCTTTCATTATATAAGACACTACGCGGAGCGGTCAAACTGCACGCAGCTAACTGAATAAGCACCGCCAAACGATCCTACTGTAAATCGAACAGCGTATTATCCGGAGGCTCAAGCCAACCTAATTTCATATCTGTTGAATCGACCTCATAGACATTTTTGCTATTAAATTTCGCCATCTGACGAGAATCAATATGCCCATCAGCCCAGCCGATATTTGCACGACTCTTATGGCGGAAATGAATGGACGGCGACATATAAAAGCTCGTTATAACTTGCCCATTGTAGACAGTAAAAGGCGGCTCAGCAAAAGAGTATTCGATTAAAGATCGCCCGTCATTAGACATTGCTGTATCAGCAAACATCAGCGTTTCACCTGGTATAGCAATCTCTGTCACATGAGTTGTCTGGGTATAGACATAGCTGAGTTCTTCAAGGCTGTTAATACGAGTTTGCCACAGCCGGCTGCCGATATAAGTCATATTATAACCGTAGCCTCCGCAGCCCTGCTCAAAGTTATCGTTCCACTGTTGACCTTGTACAAAATCAAGACTCTGGGGACATTCTTTGACTTTTCCATCAGTTAGATAAGCAGCCAAAGGTCCCTTCAATGGATCAAACGCTTCGTCGGGATTGCTACGGACGCCGTGCCAGCGGTATTTGCCTCCCCTTTCTGAAGTAATATCCGGGGCCGCCGGCACATAATGGCCATCGTTTTCGATGGCATATCCGGCGTTAGCCAGAAAAAGTTGGCGAAGATTAGATTCGCAAACCACACGACAGGCTTGTGACCTGGTTAGAGCCAAAGCTGGTAGCAGTATAGCCATCAATAACGCAAGAAGCGAAATTACTATCAGCAGCTCAATCAAACTAAAAGCTCTTTTCTTTTCAGTAAACATAAGTTTCAAACGTAGGGTGGGCTTTAGCCCACCAATAAAGCCATGGTGGGGCATCCATTCTCCTCCCCAAGGAATGCGAAGGATGAAAGCCCCACCCTATCATCTCTTAACTTTTATTTGTTCTGCCATTGTTCAATTTGGCCCCATTGACAAGCAAAGATGGCAAAATCTAAAGCATCAATGATATAATCTTTCGGCTGAGCCAGATCGCATCTGGCTATCCAGTTAGCCTGGCCAAAATGACTTTGCCAGGCTGATGCGAACAAAGTGAAATCAAGTATGTCAACTGTGCCGTCCAGATTTATATCTGCGGAATAGTTTTGTTCCTCCAGAACGCCGATCGCCTCCAAATCAAATCCGCCGGAACCAAAGGTGAGCCACGCATCATAAATTGGATGATCATTTACGTAATAGTCCCAAATAGGCCAGGTCTCAGGATTAATATGAGCGCCTGCATCATCATAGAAATCGCCGCTACCAGGAATATCAACTATTCGCACATAGTTTATATTGTTGATATCCACAAGGCCTGAGATAACATCAGGATCATCGGCAATTTCACTCAAATCAAATGGAGTGCCTGTGCACAGACTATTAGCATTAGGATGCTTACCGGCAAGATTATAGACCTTGCTGACCTCAATAGTGCCGTATGGACCAACTGGTTCACTTGTTAGTGATACTGCCGGAAATCTTGCAAAATCTATTCCATTAGAAGATACTTCAACAAATCCCAGCTCCGCAAACATTTGGCCAGTGACGGAGCCGGTGGCGGTGTCCCATTCGGAAACTAAACCGTTTTCAAAAACAACAAAATCGTAACCATTGCCATCTCGAATCGGTTCGCTAAATGATAAAGTTATCTGGCCCGGTGGCATAGATGCGTCGATCTGCTGACGGTCTAAATCACCCAGGCTGACGATGTCGAGATTATTCCCGGTAGCAGGTCCCAAGGCCTTGTTTGGATCGCTCCATTGAGGATCAACACTAGGCGCCGGGCTATAACTTACCACGCTTGTAGCCCAGCCTCGAAATATCGGGTTGACGACCGCATCGTCATCAGTCGGAGCAGCGTGGCGCCAGTCATCTCCAATGTATCCGTTCACTCCTATCTCCGTGTAAGGTCTATCACATACAGACGGCAAACTACCCACGATGGTATCGATCGCAAAATACGCCGGCGTGTTCATACCCCAGGTGCTGACATCACTGGAGCTTAAGGAGAATTCAAGGCTCTCTACCGTGCCTAACGAAGTTAAATCAACGAATTTCCAGGTATCGACGATGTAGTCCTGGCTGTTGTCCGCAAAGCGGAAGTCGGCCAGATAAAATTCGACCGCTCCAGTGACATCGCTATTACTGTCCTTGCCTGTAACAGTTAATAGGAACCAGTCCGGATCATCGCCAGTGTCGCCGCCAAATCTCTTGGCGAAGGCATCGCCGTTTAGCATTGAATAGTAAGCGTAGTTGCTATTTGTGACATAGATACCCCCCACAATACCGGCTGCATCCAGCGTAACAGTAGGCGGTGCAGTCCAGCCGACACAGGCAACAGCATAATTCTGAGAACCGCCTTGGCCACCTCCTGCAATTGCATTATATTGACTATCAATCCCACTTGACGTATTATCAGTCATATTCGAATAAGAAAAGCCGTCCCAGGAAATCACGCCACCTCCCCAATCAGTGAAGCTGTTACTAAAGAAAGCTGAGCCGCTGATAAAGCCGCCCACCCCATCAGAGCCGTTCCAAAAAGATTCGTCTGGCAAAGTTAAGTCATCGAAAGTAGCTATATAATCAGCCTTCACCAAATTTGCCATTGCCATAGCAACAGTTAGAAATAAAAAATATCTAAGCAACACCTGTTTTACCGAGGCCATTTACTTACCTCCTTCATGCTATCCGGCCCTTCACGCGAGGGCCGAGAAGACAATAAAAAAACCGCCGTTCCCACAAAAGGAACGGCGGTTTAATCCTCCGAGCCTAAAACACAATGGTGTAGTCGCCACTGGCTATACCATGTGTCCTGCGTTCCTGACGCGGGAACACTATCTATGTACAACCAACCACAGGCAGGTTTTCTGACTTGCGTCTTACCGTAAGGCTCCTTCCCATCTGCCTGGCCAACATCAACACTAATCTACAAAATATTGACCTTGCTACAGAAAGTGGCTTGAACCCAAGACATTCTAATCGTGTCTCGAAGCCCAAAATGCCTTTCGGATTTCCGACTTGATATCGGAACAGACGCTCACAGCGGCGCGACCGTCGCGGATTTTCACCGCATTCCCGTTTGGCTATCCCAAGCGTAAAAGCTTAAGGACCTGTACCTGGACTATTGATTTTTAAGAGAGCTGTTAACG
>Ga0315546_1000308_pt1 | contig 36320 bp, 47 predicted proteins | sample SalMarSW160170MG_FD_203833 | JGI IMG/M metagenome (GOLD analysis project Ga0315546, IMG submission 203833) | Salt marsh sediment microbial communities from the Plum Island Ecosystem LTER, Massachusetts, United States - Salt Marsh Sediment SW1601-170 ...
ACCATCTTGTTTTTATTTGGGTTTTTACCATCCCCCAATTTGCTTTGAGTTTCCCGCACTCCCCTCGCAAATATTGAATCGCTCGCCTTTTTGCTGTAAAAACCAAAAATTAATTTTTTATTTATTTAAATGTGATTATATTTTTGAAAAAATATCCTGGTCTACTTTTTCAATTTGTTTTTTTATTTCCTGTATTTGGTTTTCCCAGGAATTCAATTCTTCATCTTCTTTTTGCTTTAAATCCTTTATTTCTTTTAGAAGATGTTCTATGTCTGAGATTTGTTCTTTTGCATTTTCAAATATGTCCAAACTTTCCTCGAATTTATCCAGACGTATGAAAACAGGTTCTGGATTTTTTGATGTTGTGTATTGTCTTGGAGCATAATTTTGAATTGCATTTTTCTTAGACATTGATTTTGGTGAGGGTGGTTGCATCATTGGATATTTTTCTTCATCTTCGTCATCAAGCTCAAAGTCCTCTGCATTTCCCTCTTCAACCTCTTTTCCCCCAGAAACAGCTTCTTTGATTGTGTTCTGAGAAAATTTATCCCCTAATGAACTATTTGGATAAGCAGGTAATTGCGGCAGAGAAAAATCGTTTTGAGTCATTTCAGAATTATCATCTTCGTTCATTCCTGGAAATTCAGGAAGTTTCGGAAGTTCAGGCAATTGCGGAACCTGAGAATCTTCTTTAGAATATTGAGATGCTTTTTTTTCCTCTTTTTTTTTGAATAGTCCCATTTTCACTTTTATGTGTTTTCCAATATATATAAGATAGTATATAGGTTTAAAAACTTTATTTTTTCAGCAACCTTGTAATTTTTGTTTTAGAATTCAAAGTCCCACTTAAAATTTTGCTAAAGCAAAAGACCCGCCCTAAATTCATCCTGCGTATCCAAAGGTTTGTAAATTCCAAAACTTTTCAAGTTATTTTTCAGCAAAACCTTATAAACCGAAAGATATTTATTTATTTTAATTTGAGTTTAAAATGTTAAAAGATTTTCTTGAAGAAGTGGTGGTGATTGTTGCAGGGAAGCCGGCAGAACCTATTGCGGATTTATTGAATAATAAAAAGCATGTTAATGAATTTAATATTGCAAAAAAACTTGATTTAACAATTAATCAAACGAGAAATATTTTATACAAGATTTCTGATTTTGGGCTTGTGAGTTCTATAAGAAAAAAAGATAAGAAAAAAGGATGGTATACTTATTTTTGGAAAATTGAAGTTTTGAAATCACTTGAATTTTTGAAAGCATCTGTTGAAAAAAGATTAGAGCAAATTGAAAACCAGATTAATAGTCGGGAGACAAGGACTTTTTATGTTTGTGAAAGGTGCGGGTTGGAATTTAATGAAGAAAATGCAATGCAGCATGAATTTTCATGCCCAGAATGCGGGGAGGTTTTAACTCTTAAAGATAATTCAAAACTTCTTAGGGAACTGAGAAAAAATCAGGATAAACTTAAAGAAAAATTAGAAGAAATTGATAAAGAAATTTTAAATGAGACAGAAAAATTAGAAAAAGAAAAAGAAAAGGAAAGGGAAAAAGAAAGAAAGGAAAAGAAAAAAATTGCAAAAGAAAAATCTGCTAAAAGGAAAGCTGCAAGAAAAGCTATTGCAAAAAAAACTATTAAGAAGAAAGTTGTGAAGAAAAAATTTGTTAAAAAGAAAAAGCCACAGAAAAAAAGTTCTGGAAAAAAATCAATAAAAAAGAAATCTCCTAAAAAATCTGCAAAGAAAAAACCAATGAAGAAAGTTTTGAAAAAGAAACCTGTTAAGAAAAAAGCAGTGAAGAAAAAATTTGTTAAGAAGAAAACTAAAAAGAAGATTATTAAAAAATCTGCAAAAGGCTCAAGAACAAAGTCCTTGGTCTCGTCCTCGAAAAATCGAGAACGAAAGAAAAAATTTGTTAAGAAGACAAAGAAAAAATCTAAAAAGTAGTTTTATAAATTAAGTTCTGGTTTAATTAAAATGGTGAATAGTTATAGAATTCAAAGAAGAAGCAATTTTAGAAAAGGTTTGAGTTTGAACACCTGGCTGATAATTGTTAATGTTATTGCATTTATTGTTTTTAAATTGTTAATTTCTCTGGGGATTTTGTCTATTGATGCAATTGCAATAAATCCTTATAATATTCTTCAGGGAATGTATGTCTGGACTTTTTTGACAAGTATGTTTATGCATGCAGGATTTTTTCATTTGTTTGTGAACATGCTTTCACTGTTTTTTGTGGGTTCCTTAGTTGAAAAATTAATTGGAAGAAAAAGATATTTTTGGTTTTATATGTTGGCGGGAATTTTTTCAGGATTGCTGTTTGTTTTGAGTGCATTTATTTTTCCTCATGATATGAATACTTATGCTGTGGGAGCGTCGGGAGCGTTGTTTGGTTTGATTGGTGCATTGATGTTTTTGACTCCGAATTTGCCTGTTTATGTTTTTTTTATCCCTATTCCAATTAAATTAAAATATGCTGCTCCGGGAATTTTGATTTTGCTTTGGGTGATTTCAATTGCAGGAAATGTGCCAATAGGAAATATGGCTCATCTTGGAGGATTGATTGCCGGGCTTGGTTATGGACTTTATTTGAGAAAAAAATTCAAAAGGAAAACTAATTATATTAGGAGGCATTTTGTTTAAAATGAAAGAGAGATTAATGTTGTATGGGCACGGGAATGAAGGGGCTTTTAATCATTATACTTTTGATAAAACAAAAAAAACACAAAATGTTTTGAGGCAAATTTTTAAGGATTTTTTGAATATTGAGTGGCCTCTTGGAAAAGAAGTTGAAAATGAAAAAGGGGAATTTGAATATGTTGAGATTAATATTGAGAAAAATAAAGATTTTCATGAAATAATTGGAGGAAACAAATTTTTAGGGAATCCGAGGGTTGATGTTTTTTATGGGGACAAAAGAATGTTTGTAGTAGTTCATTGTTCTTTAGATAAAAGAAAAGAGATTCATGAAATTATAAAAAAGAAATTTATTATGCCTAAACCAAAAAATTTTACAGACGGGCGAGTTAAGATTAGTGAAGGTGTAAAAAATGAAAAATAAAAAAAGACATTCAAAAAATAAATTTTTATTGAAAGAATGTTATAAAAAAAGTTGGACTTACATCAAAGAATCTAAAAATTTTATTTATTTTGCAATTGGAATTTTCTTGATTTTTGTTTTGATTGGTTTTTTTGTTTCGCCGTCTCAGGAAATTTCAGATATTATACTGAATTACATTCAGGAAATTCTGGCGCAGACAGAAGGGCTTTCTGCTTTTGGTTTGATAAGATTTATTTTTTTGAATAATCTTCAGAGCAGTTTTTCCGGAATGATTTTTGGATTTCTCTTTGGAATTTTTCCTTTTATTGCAGCTTTGTTTAATGGCTATGTTATAGGATTTGTTTCTGAATTAAGTGTTGAATCTGCAGGTTTTAGTAGTTTGTTGAATTTGCTTCCTCATGGAATTTTTGAACTGCCGGCAATTTTTATTTCTCTTGGATTGGGCTTAAAATTCGGAACTTTTTGGTTTAAGAAAAACAGATTTGAATGTTTTAAAAAATATCTTTTAGAAAGTTTAAGAGTTTTTGTTTTTATTGTAATTCCTCTTTTAATTATTGCAGCTGTGATTGAGGGATTGCTGATTGTTTTTGTTTAAGCAATAATATTTATTAATGGGAAAATGTTTTTTAGAATATGAAAAATTTTGAACTTGTTTTTGATAAAGTAATTTTAAAGCAGTTGAAAAAAGCAGGGAAGAATAAATTTTTGCGGAATATTTTATCTAAGATTCTTGACAGGATTGAGGAAATTGGTCCCGATGCAGGCAAATTAATTGATTCACAACTTCATATTTATGAAATAAAATTAAAACATCCCCCTATTCGGTTATATTACAGGCATAAATTTCCAAATGAAATTTATGTTTTTGAATATGAAATGAAAACTTCAGAAAAAAAGCAGAAATTGACAATTGAAAAAATAAGAAGATTTCTAAAAGCCTAAATCTTTTCTTGAGTATCTTTTGTTTAAAATGTTTTTCTCAAAACCCAATAATCTTTTGTATATTGATGAATTTCTCAATGAAACAATTTCTCTTTGCATTAATTCAAATTTCATTTTCGGAACTTTTATCATTTCCATAATTTGCTTAATTTTCTGAAATTTATATATTTTTCTGTTTTGATTAAGAGAAGAAAGTAATTAAAATTATTCTCTTAAATTATTTATTCCAAGAATTACCAAAAGCAATCCTGCGAAAAGCACAATCCACATTAATCCGCCTTTAAGGAAAGCCAATGCAGCTGTTCCGAATGAGAAATAATTCATTCCCCAGACGAAAATTCCTCCAAGAAGAAGGATTAATCCCACTAAAATTTGTAACCATTTATTCATTGTATTTTTATGAGATAATTTTTGTTTAAAAAGATTTTCGTGATGAAGTATATTATTCTTTTTGGTTTGTTTAGTTTCGAATAAGGATTTTCATTGTACTTTTGTTTGATTTGAAGAATTTTTTTGAGAAGTTTTCAGCCTGATTTTCACTGAAATCCTTACAACTAAAAATATCTATGAATGCCCTGTTTTCTGTTTCATCAAAGTGGAGAGTGATTGATGAAGTTTTAATAAACTGCAAAGCTGAGATTCCATTTAATTTTCCATGTCCGAATTTTTTTATTCTGCATTTTCCATAAGGTTTCATGTTTATTTCTTTGCAAAGTTCTTTTACAAATTTCCGAATATATTTTTTATTTTTAATTAATTCAGAATTACATTCATACAGATTTATTGATGCGAGTTTTCCCCAAAACATTTTTTATTTAAAATAATTAAGTTTTTAAATCTGATTGTTGGGTTTATGTTATGGACAGAGAAGATATTGCAAGGGAGAATGTGCTTAGGAAATCAGAGGAAGCTGAAGGGAAAACTATAGAAGGTTATGATTTTGACAGTGGTGTGGATTATGAAAAGATTTTGGAGAGTTATGGTTCCATGGGTTTGCAGGCGAGCAATTTTGACAAAGCAGTTGAAATAATTAATGAGATGATTTCTGAAAAAGCATTTATTTATCTGGGTTATACTTCAAATATGGTTACTTCCGGAAACAGGGATATAATCCGATATCTTGCTAAGCATAAGAAAGTCGGAGTTTTGGTTACAACTGCCGGAGGGATTGAAGAGGATTTGATAAAGTGTTTGGGTGATTTTAAACTTGGAGATTTTCGGGCTTCTGGAAGTGAGTTGAGGAAAAAGGGAATTAATCGTGCGGGAAATATTTTTATTCCTAATTCAAGATACTGCGCATTTGAAGATTTTGTGCTTCCTATCTTGCAGGAGTTTTATGATGAACAGAAAAAAACAGGAAAAGTTGTTACACCAAGTGAATTGATTTGGAAAATGGGAGAGAGAATTAATGATGAGAAATCAATTTATTACTGGGCATGGAAAAATAAGATTGAGGTTTTTTGTCCTGCAATTACTGACGGAAGTTTGGGAGATATGATTTATTTTTTCAAATCAAAACATCCGGACTTTAAAGTTGATGTTGCAGAAGATATTTGGAAAATAAATAATTCAACTATTGGAAAAAAGAAAACAGGAATAATAATTCTGGGAGAAGGTGTTATGAAACATCACATTTGCAATGCGAATATGTTTCGGAATGGGGCAGATTATTCGGTTTACATAAATACTATTCCTGAATATGACGGCAGTGATTCAGGTGCTTTGCCAGAAGAAGCAGTTTCCTGGGGGAAAATTCTTCCTGAAGCAAAAAGAGTCAAACTTTTTGCAGAAGCAAGTTTGGTTTTTCCGTTAATTGTTGCGAGAAGTTTTGCCAGGGAATAATTTAATTTATCTCATAAAAGTTTAAATATTTCTGGAAATTGGTTTTTTTATGATGGAAGAAAATTTAGATGAAATTAAGAATGAAAATGAAAATTCTGATGTTGAAGAACTTTTTGTTCCTTCAAAGAAAATTAAAGAAGTTGGAGTTGAGGAAAAGGATTTTTTTGATGTTTTGAAAATGGTTGCGCCTGGAACTTCAATTCGTGCAGCTTTAGATGATTTACTTAATGCTGGCATGGGCTCTTTGATTGTTATTGATAATGGAAATATTTACGGGCTTTTTGAAAAAGGGTTTAAAATTTATTCCCGGTTTTCGTCACAGAAATTAGTTGAACTTGCGAAGATGGATGGAGCAATAATTTTGTCACGTGATGCTAAAAGAATTATTTATGCGAATTCTGTTTTAATTCCAGATGCGCAGATTTTGAGTAAAGAAACAGGAACAAGACATAAAGCAGCAGAAAGAATGTCAAAGCAATCAGGGGCAATTGTTATTGCGATTTCTGAAAGGAAGAGGAAAATTACTTTATATTACGGAGATAAAAAACACGAATTAAGAAATAGTTCAGAAGTTTTGAGACGGGCTTCAGAAAACATGCAGATTCTTGAAAAACAGCGGGAAAGCCTGGATGAAGTGCTGACTGATTTAACTGTTCTTGAATTGCAGAAAATGGTTACGATTTTTGATGTTGCGAAAGTTGTGCAGAATTTTGAAATTTTGAAAAGAGTTTCTGAAGTTATTAAAAAATATTTGATTGAGTTGGGTAAAGAAGGAATGATTGTTGGTTCAAGATTGAGGGTTTTGACCCGGGGTTTGGAAAAAGAAGAAGATTTTCTTTTAAGAGATTATTTTGTCAGTTACTCGGATATTAAGAAAAATTTGGATAAAATGAGTCTGGATGAACTTTTGGAAACATCTGATGTTTCTGCTGTTTTGTTTAATGAGACGCATGATAAGAAAGTTTCACCCCGCGGATTAAGGATTTTGAAAAAGACAAATGTTCCTGAGAGATATATTGATTCACTTGTTTCAAATTTTAAGAGTTTGGAAAATATTTTAGGTGCAAGATATGAAGAACTGATGGAGATTTTTGAAAATGAAGGCATGGTTGATTTTTTTAAAGAAGAACTTTATAGTTTGAGAGAGAAGATTAGTTTGGGGAAGAAGTTTTGATTTCCAAAACCTTATATAATTGATTCTATTTTATTATTCTAATAAATAAGGAAATTTGTTTTCCAAATCCCCACTACAAGCCAAATCTAAAGATTTGGAACCCGCCCTTGATTCGCCTTGAGTATCCAAGAGTTTTGAGAAAACAAATTTCAGAGAATACAAAAATAAAAATGCCATTAACAAAAATGCAGGGAACAAAGTTCCCTACGTCGTCTGCTTAAGCGTGGTTAAACGAAACAAATTTAAAATGCCTTTAACAAAAAAACAAATTTCAGAAATTCGCGAGCATTTGGACAAAGCGCAAAATCCTCTTTTTCTTTTTGATAATGACCAGGATGGGCTTTGCAGTTTTCTTTTGCTTAGGAGATTTATTCGAACAGGCAAGGGATTTCCAGTTAAAAATGCGCGATTGTCTGGAAAAGATTATCTTCGGAAAATAAGGGAATTTAATTCAGATTATGTTTTTATTTTAGATGTGCCAGAATTTTCCGAGGAGTTTTTGAATGAAATTGAAAAATTTAATTTGCCTGTTGTATGGATTGATCATCATAATATTCCTAAAAATAAAATTCCAAAATTTGTAAATTATTATAATCCTTTTTTTAACAAAAAATCTTCTAATGAACCGGTTACTTTTTTATGCTGGCAAATTGTTGAAAAATCGCAGAAACAGGATTCGTGGTTGGGTGTTGTTGGTTGTGTTGCAGATAGTTTTGTTCCGAATTTTTATGAAGATTTTAAAAAAGATTATCTTGAATTAAGTTTAATTACTAGAGAAAAAAATTTAAGTGCTTTTGATATTTTTTATGGTTCTGAGATTGGGAGAATTTCCAGAATTCTTGGATTTGGTTTGAAAGATAAAACAACAAATGTAGTTAATATGATGAAATTTTTAATGAAGGTTCGAAGCCCTCATGAAGTTCTTTTGGAAAATAAAGATAATAAAAGTTTTCATAGAAGATTTTCTGAAATTGAGAAAAAGTATTCAGCGTTATTAATAAAGGCAAAGCAAAATGTTTCTCAAGATGATAAAATTGTTTTTTTTAAGTATGCCGGAGATGTGAGCATGAGTTCTGAAATTGCAAATGGTTTGAGTTATTTATTTCCTGAAAAGTATGTTGTTGTTGCTTATACAAAAAATGGAAGAATAAATATTTCTGCACGTGGAAAAAATGTTCGTGAAAAAGTTTTAAAGATTATTGGTGCCTTGGAAAATGCAACTGGCGGAGGACATGAAAATGCCGTCGGTGCTCAGATTCAAAAAGAAGATTTGGAGAAGTTTGAAGAAATGTTTGTTAAAAATCTCTAAAATTATTATATTCCAGTGAATAAAAATGTTTATAAGCAGGGAATTCTTAGATTTTGCATGAATGAGTTACTAAATAGATTGTGCTGGAATGCGTGTGCGGTTAATTTAGTGGATTACTCATTTACTATTAAACACCTCTCAATGTAATTCGGCTAAGCTCGGGTTGGATTGGGAAGATTTCTAATTAACTTGAGCTGAAAAGATTTTGAGATTGCGAAAATGTCGCAAAAACCTAAACGCGAAATGGAACAAAAAACAGTAGAGCAGGAATTGAGTCAGTTGCTTGAAGCCACGCTTCAATGGGAAGACGAACTTAATTCAATGCCTGTTTATTGAAATTGAAATAGAATTCTAGGTTTCTTTTTAGGAGTTAGTGTATCTTATGTGCGATTTTCTGTTTAAGCTTGTTAAATGAGGGTGAGGAGTGAAACGACGAAAGCGCAGCGCCCCCTTGAGTTGCAAACCAGCCTACTCTTTGGTTTCATCAAGAATTATTTTATCTTTAAATCCGCCTCGTTTCTCTGCCTTATCTTTTCGGAGTTGTTCCAATTTTTCTTTATCAAAATTATATAAATCACACAAAGCATAAATTACTTCAAGAATATCAGCTAATTCTTCTTCATTGTTATCCTCTAAAAATTCATCAAATTCTTCTTGAAGTTTAGCTTTTAGTTTTTGATGATATTCTTCATTAGATGCAATATGCATAATTGGAACTACTCCCTTACTTTTAATTATTTCAGGAATTTTATCTCTGACAAGTTTATTGTGTTTCATGGTAATAATTAGTTAAGAGGCGGATTTTATAATTCTTTTGGCTGGTTTGCAATTTCGTATAACATCGCGATTAAGAGAAGTCGCGAAGCGAATTTTGGGAAAATCCTGCAAGGATTTTCTCTTTAAGCCCTGTTAATTCGTGGGAGCGGAATAAAATGGAGCGAGAGCCTGCAAGGCGTTACCGAGCCGAAGGCGAAGGAGTTTTTTCTTCTGCTAAAAATTTAAATCTCGTATTTTGGGGTGGGAAGCGCGCGCTTTTTGCTTAATTTTTTTTAAAAAGTAAGTCACCAACAAAAGGCGAAAATTAGAAAATAATTTAAATCACTTTTTTTATCTGTTCTTATGAATATAAAGCCCGTAAGTTTTAATATTGAACATCCAATAAAAATATTTAATAGGAATATAATTAATTTTAAAGATAGAAAACAAAGAAAAATCTTATTTAAAAGAAATCTCTATTATTATTTGTATAAAAATAAAAAAAATAATCTTTTAGATAAAAGGTGGAAGATTTTTCTTGATTTAGCAATTGAAGTAAAAGATTATCTCTCTAAGAAGTATGGAAACCTTGATGTTCTAAGTGTTTCTATCTTTGGATCCGCATTACATTCAGAAAAAAATGATGATTATGATTTTCTCGCAATTGTTAGAGGAAATGAGTTTGATAATATAAAAATCAATGTTAAATTAAATAAAAAAAATTATTCCGTAGGAATTTCTATAAAGGGCGAGGAAAATTTCATCAAAGGAATACTGGATAAAAAGTCTCACTTTAATGAAGAATTACAAACAAAAATAATTAATAGAACTTCAATCTCTTTGCCTTACAGACATCTTGCTATTTTAGGATATGGCTTTAAAGAAAACAAAAAGATATTTCTAAATAATTGTTATGCACAAGTTTATGATTTGTTAATAAATACTCACAAAACATATTACTTAAGAAAACCAGAAAAAGAAATATCCAATAAGACAAGAGCAAGAAAAATTCTCTCCAGATTGTTTGAAGCATCCAAATATTCCCACATAATTAATCCAAACAAAGAGATTGAGAAAATACAAAGAGAAATAATTTCATTAAGATCAAGAAAAGTATATAATCTCAAAGAAAATAAAGAACTCTTTAAAGAATTTGTAAAATATTATAATAAGATTGCTAAAGAGATTTAATATTTATTCTTGCCTTCTACCAGTTCTTTTGGCTGATGAGATACATCATTCCAGTATTTAAGTCTCCAATTACCAAATTTTGGCATCCAATATATCTCTGAAATTCCCGTTTCAAGCAACCTAAATCTAATAAGATTCTTTAATTCTAATTCCAACATTATAGCCAAAATTAAACGATTTGTTATTCCATGAGCTATAATTAAGACTCTTTTTTCTTCATCTGCACGATTAGTAAATCTAGAAAGAAAGTTCTTTAGGTTATTATGATGGGCCCTACTTTCATCATCCCAATCATTTTCATTTATCTTCAATAAATTTGATTCAAATTCATTTAGAGATTCCTCAACAATTGGTTTTAATCCTATTCTTTCACTAACAAATTTGGCAGTTTCCTTCGCCCGATTAAGATTACTAGAATATATTTCATCAAATTTCTCTTTACCCAATCTTTTAGCAAGATTTTTTGCCTGAGTTATCCCATTTTCAGATAATCCCAAGTCCCCTTCTTCTTTTATTTTTTCTCCGTGCCTAATGAATACAATTTCCATTTTCTGATACTTTACCCATAAAACAAAAGTTTAAATAATTAACTCCATGAATTTTTTTATGCATAAGGCACTCAAAACTAGAAATAGTAATGAGGTGAATTTTTATAGAGTTAACGATAATTTTGGTTATGTTCAAGGAAATATAACTTTTTCTGGAGATTGTTCAAATAATTTAGTTGTTTCAGATGAATCCGAGAATAAAATTAGAAATCTATCCAATTCTCTTGTAATAATTCAAAATGGAAAAGAGGAATTTTATCCCTTAAATGATTTTCAAGAGTCATATGAAAGAGTTATTTCTCATTTAAATGAAAAAGAAGTAAGATATAATATCCCAGATAAAGTGTTCAAAAGAGAAAATTTAACAAGAAAAAGTCCTAAAGATTTAGAAAACCTCCTTTTAGAGAACTATAATTTTCTTACAAAAGAAATGAGAGAAATAAAAGGAAGGGTTAAGAATAACGGAGTCTTTCAAGTTTCAAATGGAGAGGTAAATAAAATATTCAAGTATTTTGGGGATAATGTAAAGAGAATAGAGTCAATAGCAGAAATTACAAGAGAACTCTACCCCTTATTTCCTTTGATTGAGAGAACAAATTCTGGAAAACATTATCTTCCCTTAGAAGACGAATTATACATCTTAGAAGAATTTGTGAATGGAAATTTTAACGCAAAAAGAGATCTACAATATTTTAGAAGAATAGGCGAAACTTCTGCATTAATGCATAATGAATTACTCCAATTAATTAAAGAGAATCCTAATCTAGGAAAAGAATTGCTTTCAGATACAAAATATCTTAGTGAAAGCAATCTAATCTCTTTAGCAGTTGATTTATCATTACAGGGACATTCCGACATTTCTTCGAATTTTCAAAGATTTGAAGAATTAAAAGAAAGAATAGAATCTCTACCAGATTATTTTATTCACGGAGACTTAAATAGTTCCAATGTAATAGAAACATCAGAGGGTTTAAGATTTATTGATTTAGAAAGAATAAAAAAATCGAAGAGGATTCTTGAATTTGAATCTCCTTTAATTTTTGCCGGAAATATGGAAGTTCCAGTTTATGTTCCTGAAAGTATGAAAAACTTAATAGAGGGATATAACAAAGGATCTTCAGAAAAAATAGAAGACTCCGAAAAACATTTAACAAAAATTTTGATGGAATATTCTCTAATAAAGAACTTTGTAATTAGAAATATAAGAAGAAAAGAAAAAGAGAATACTAAAAAAAATCTTTTAGAGAATCTTTCTTTACTGGAAAGAGAGGAATCATAAAAATGAAAAGAATATTATTTATTCCTCAAAGGGGAATCGGTGATTTGATACATTCCCTTCCTTTAATGAATAGCATAAATAAAGGAATTAGTGATTCTGAAATAATAATTCCAATTGTTGATAAGAGGCAAAAAGAGTATGACCATTCTTTTGGAAATTTATTTAATGGAATCGCAAAATTTAGTTATAAGAAGATAAACAATTCTTTAGAAGAAAAAAGAATTTCCATTTACAGAACAAAAGACTTTCCTGAAAAATATAAATTAGAGGAAGAAAAGAGAAGAGAGTTCGAAAAAGAGATGTATGAATATTACTTAGATGGAGAAAAATATGATTTGGCGATAGTTTTAAGAAAGTTTAATTTGCATGGAATCAATTGCAAAGAAAATTTAAATTTGAATGATCTTGAAAGAATTGAGAGGGAGCATGTTGTTGATAGAAATCTTAGATTTACCGATATTTTGGGAATTCCAAAAAAATATGATTTTAGACTAAATGTGGAAAAAAATATTCCTGATAGCCCAAGTAAAAAGGTACTTCTTATACTAAATGCTGGAAGACCAAATAAAAAATTGGATTCTGAAAAATATGAGGAAGTAGCTAAATTCTGTTTATCTAAGGGATATAACCCAATTCAAATAAAATCTATAATTGATTTAGAGGATTTTTATATAATGGCTAAAAATTCAAGAGCAGTTATTGGTCCAGATACAGGATTAACACATTTAGCAGATGCTTCTGGAACAAAAGTAATAGGATTGTACGGACCAACAAGACCATACAAATTTGCACCATACAATAATAAAGATCTAGTAATTTCCACTAACAACAATAGTAGATTAATGAGAGACATAAAAGTAGAAGAAGTGATATCAAAATTGGAAAGTTTATTGATTTAGAATAATTCTTGACGAAGTCAAGACTATCTGTGTGTAGCACTAGCGCGCTTCTGTGGGGGGGAAAATATATTGGAGATTTAAATTTTTAGCAGAAGAAAAAATTCGACTTAAAAGTGATTTACAGAAGTTCGCTGAAAGCGAATTTGGGAAAATTATTTATCTCTAAAGGAGATTGAACGAAGTGAATTAATTTTCCTTTCAATCTGTGTTTGCCGACTTTTTGATTTATCAAAAAGCACGAGTGCGAACTAAGAGCCTCGTGAGTGGAAATTTCATTCTCGTTCGTCTTAGTTGTGTAGTTTTTTTCAGAGGCAGTAAACTTATAATCCACTGCCCCCTCTTTACTTTGTGAGGTAAAGAGTATGGAATTAGGAACAATCGCAGGATTAGAAAGTTGGATAAGATTTGGACTTATCTGGGTTGTTGCCACTATAATAGGAACTGCGATTGATAAACAAATTGGATTTCTTATTTTCATTTTAGGAGGAAGCGGATTAGCAATTTTATTATTAATTCTACAATTTGTGTGAGTAAAATTCCACACCAAAGTCCCAAAGTAAAGGGGGCTTTCTTATATATTTTCTGAAAAAAATTAGGTTTAACTTTTGTTGTGCGAAGTGACGAAGTCATTTTGCTGTTTCCCCCTTTTGTGAAGTTAAGCCAAACAAGTAAGACAAAGAACGAGAATTTTCCGAAGGAAAACCCTTTAGGGTGAAATTTCCATTTAGTAAAACATAAGATTATCAATAGTAAATTATTGATAATCTTCCATTTGGCATTAAAAACAATAAACTTATAAAATATTCAATAACTTCTTCCAATATAAACAATTTCATTTGCTTTTTTATTGCAGATTGCACATTTTGAGTTAGGTTTTGGTTTTTCGTTTTTGTTTGCCAAAGTTCCTCTGACATCTCCTGAAAATTCCTTTTCAACAATTTCTGCGCATGAAAAACCTTGTTTGTCTGTTGAACAAAAATTCACTCTTGCCAGTTTTCCTGAAGAAAGAGCTTTTTTAATTTCAGATTTTGTTGAACAATTTACAATTTTGTTTTCTGCAAATTTGTCTGCTTTTTCTTTTAATCTTTTATCAAATTCTTTTCCAAGTTTTGAAATTTTGCTTAAATCTTTTAATTTTAAATTTTCTTTTTTTCTTGTATCTCTTGTGAACAAAGTTACTTGATTTTTTTTCAAGTCATTTTCTCCAAATTCAATTCTAAATGGAATGCCTTTTAATTCCCAATAATAATATTTTTCTCCTGGACGCTTGTAATTTCTGAAATCTATTTCAGATTTTATATTGTGTTTTTGAAGTTCTTTTAAAATTTCATTTGATTTTTTGAGAATTTCATTTTTATTTTTTGCATTGAATATTGGAATAATTATTACTTGTATTGGAGAAATTGCATAAGGTAGAATTAATCCTGAATCATCGCCGTGAGTTGAAATTACTGATGCCAGAATTCTTGAAATCGCTGGACCGTAGGCAGTTGTCCAGAGATATTCTTCTTTTTCGTTTTTGTTTTTGAAAGTTGCATGAAATGCTTTTGAGAATTTTTGCCCCATTAAATGTGTTGAAGGTTGCTGAATTAATTTTCCATCAGGCATGAAACAATCTGAGCCGACTGTGTATTCTGCTCCTGCAAATTTGTCCCAGTCAGGACGTTTCATTGGCAAGAAAGGAATGCCAAAAATTTGATGCATGACTTTTTCTGTTGTGTCAATGTCTTCCTGAACCTGTTGCTCTGCTTGTTGTTTTGATTCAAATGCATCGTGGCATTCTATCCATATGAATTCTCTTCCACGAATTAAAGGACGGGTTGATTTTGTATCCAGACGGAAAACAGAACCTCTTTGATAAAGTTTCAAAGGTAAATCCCTGTGACTTCTTATCCAAAGTTTGAACATTGGAGTGTAGAGAGTTTCTGATGTTGGTCTTAGTGCGAGTTCTTTGTTGTCACCTGTATTTTTTATCCAAAATACTTCTGGAGTAAAACCCTTGACATGTTCGGACTCTTTCATTAAATTTTCTTTTGGGATTACCGACGGCATGAAGGTTGGTTTGTGTCCTTTTTTTTGAAGTTCTTTTTCAAGATGCTCAAACATGTTTTCCATTGTCATTGCAGCCCAAGGCCGGATTATTGTGAAACCTTTTATGTCCAGTCGCAAATCAATTAGTTCTGCTTTTTCAAGTATTTGACTAAACCATTCTGAAAAATTCTCAGATTTTTTTACAGTCAAACCTTCTTTGGATTTCTTTTTTGCCATCGTAAGACACCTACGGTTTCTTGACGCTCAACTTCCCTTAGTTTTGAGTCAAGCCTAATTATTTAAAAGAAAAAGGTTATTTAAAATATTTGATTTTAGAGTTTGTTAAATTCAAAATTTCTTTAGGAAATTTAGTCAATTAAAATCATATTTAATGCTTCCTGGGAAACTTCATTTGCAAATTCTTTTATATAATTTGATTCAAGTGCAAAGCCAAGAGATTCACTATCGCTGACTTTGAAATTGTTTATTCCTATTGCTTTGCCTTTGCTGTTTATTAATGGGCCTCCAGAGTTTCCAGGATTTAGCGGAGTGTCTGTCTGAATATATGCTTCAATTCCATTTGGACCTGCTCTGTGGGTTGCTGAAACAATTCCCTGTGAAACAGAAAATTGCAGTCCAAAAGGATTTCCAATTGCAATTACTTTTTCTCCTATTGAAACATCGTCAGAATCTTCGAGTTCAAGTATTTCATAATTTCCAGGAATTTTTAACAAAGCCAAATCCAAAATTGTATCATATCCAATTAATATTGCAGAGATTTCTTCTTGCTCAGATGATGTGAAAGCACTTATTTTTGAACCCCCTGAAAGAACATGTGCATTTGTGATTATGTATCCATCTTCATGAATGAGGAAACCTGTGCCCTGAGAAACATCTGTACGAATTGTTACAACAGCTTCGATGGAATCTTCAATTATTCCTGAAAAGTCCTCGCTGACAGATGCTTTTAATTCATTTATTTCATTTTGAAAAGATTCATCTAAGTTTGAAACACTTTGTTTTGTTTCCAATAATGAATCGGTTAATTCATTTAATTGCAATTGTGTTTCTGTATGAAAATCCTGAAGTTCATCTATTTTTCCTGAAAGTTCATTGTGATTTAATTGTTGTTTTACAATAACTCCATTGAGAATTATTGCAACAGAAATCATAAAAATAATTACAACTGAACTAAAACTTCCAATAATCCATTTGTGGTGTTTTTTTAATGCCATCTCTTTTGTAATTTAGTTAAATTCTTAAACTATAAAAAGGTTTTTTCTTTTATAATTTGGGGCGTATAGTTTAACGGATAGAATGACAGGTTTCGGATGAGAAGAACCAAGGTTCTTCTTCACAACATTTCCTTCCTATACAGATGGGCGATTTCCAAGAGCACTCGACGAAATCGCATTGGGAGAAGAATCAATCTGATTAGAAAAACCCTGTAGATCGAGGTTCGATTCCTCGTACGCCCGTTGAGGTGATGTAATGGATTCAAATAAAAAAACATTTTTAACTGCTGTTTCAATTTTGGTTGGAACAGCAATTGGTGCAGGAGTTTTGGGAATTCCTTATGTTGCTGCGAAAGCAGGTTTTGCCGTTGCTGTTTTGTATATAGTTTTTGTTGGAGTAATTATTCTTTTAATTAATCTTTATCTTGGAGAAGTGGCTTTGAGGACAAAAGAAAAACATCAGCTTCCGGGTTATGCTCAAAAATATCTTGGAAAATGGGGAAAAAAGGCAATGGAGTTTGCTGTTATTTTTGGTGTTTATTCTGCAATTGTTGCTTATCTTTTTGGTGTTGGTGAGAGTTTAAGTTTTTTAATTTTAGGGAATGTAAAATATAGTTTGTTCTTTGGAATTGTTTTTGGAGGTTTTATGTCTTTATTGCTTTGGAGAGGGTTGAAATCTCTGAAAAGATTTGAAAGATGGGGTGTTGGAATTATTTTGATTTTACTCTTGACAATTTTTATTATTTTTGTCGGCAAAGTTAGATTTGGAAATTTGAATTATGTTGATGTTAATAATTTGTTTTTGCCTTTTGGGGTTGTGCTTTTTGCATTGCTTTCTTTTCATGCAATTCCTCAGGTGGTTTTAGTTTTAAAGGATAAGAAAAAAATTAAACATGCTATTTGGATAGGTTCTGTAATTTCTATTTTATTCTACATTTTGTTTGCATTTGTCGTCGTGGGATTTAAGGGATTGCAAACACCAGAAATTGCGACTTTTGCTTTAGGGGGGGTTTTTGTTGTGCTGGGAATTTTTACAATGTTTACTTCTTATTTGTCATTGGGAAATGCTCTTGAAGAAGATTTTATTTTTGATGATAAATTTAAAAGAAAAAAGTCATGGATGCTTTCTTCTTTGATTCCTATTGGGATTTATATTTTGATTTCGTTTTTTGATTTTTTTAGTTTTACAAAAATTCTTTCTATTGGAGGTGTTGTTTCAGGTGGAATGCTTGCTGTTTTGGGTTTGCTTATGGCAAAGAAGGCAAAAATTTATGGTGAGAGAAAACCTGAATATTCAATTCCTTTAAATTGGATTGTTATAATTCTTTTAAGTTTGATTTTTGTTCTGGGTGTTGTCAGAGAAATTTGGATTGTTGTTAGATAATCAATAGTTTTTTAATTACTCTTAATTTTAATTTGTTATGGAAAAAGTTACTGCTAAACCAGGAGACAAAGTTGAAGTCCATTTTGTTAAAGAGATTTATGAAGGAACTCTTTTGGAAAGTCCTGAAAATGAAAAGGGTGTTGTTTTGTTGAAGTTGGGAAATGGCTATAATATTGGTTTTAACAAGAAAGATGTTTTGAAAATTCGGACTTTGCGAAAGGCGAAAGTTTCTGAAGAGAAATTTGAAATTAAGAAGGATTCTTCAAAACCAAATATTGCAATGGTGATTACAGGCGGGACAATTTCTTCGCGTTATGATTCGCGGACAGGAGGTGTCCATCCTTTGGATACTCCCGAGAGTTTATTTAAATTTTATCCAGAGATTTTTGAAAGGGTTAATATTGCAAAAATTGAAATTCCATTTATGAAATTTTCAGAGAATATGAATCACAAGGACTGGCAGAAAATTGCAAAAGTTTGTGAGAAGCTTTTGAATGAACCAAATATTTCAGGAGTTGTTGTGACACATGGAACTGATTTTTTGCATTACACAGCGTCGGCGCTGAGTTTTTTTCTTGGAAAGGTGAATAAGCCGGTTGTTTTAACTTATAGTCAAAGAAGCATTGACAGGGCTTCGAGTGACGCGAATTTGAATTTGGTTTGTTCAGCTGAAGTTGCTGGTTTGAGTGATATTGCTGAAGTTGTTTTAGTCGGACATGCAAATTCAGAAGATAATTTTTGTTATGCAATGCCCGGAGCAAAAGTCCGGAAACTTCATACTTCAAGAAGAGATGCTTTCAAGGTTGTTAATGATAAACCAATTGCAAAAGTTTTTCCTAATAGAATTGAGATTTTGAAAAATTATCATAAAAGAAATAAAAATAAAATCAAGGCAGATACAAAATTTGAAGAGAAAGTTGCTTTGGTTAAATTTTATCCTGGACAGAGTTCTGAGATTTTGGATTTTTATTTGAAGAACAAGTATAAAGGACTTATTATTGAATTGGCTGGAATTGGGCAAGTTTCTGATGTCTGGATTAAAAAAATAAAAGAAATTGTAAAGAAAGGAATTGTTGTTTGCGGAACAAGCCAATGCATTAATGGAAGAGTTGATGGTTTTGTTTATTCTGCCGGACGGAAGTTAAAAGATGCCGGAATGATTTATTTAGATGATATGTTAAGTGAAACAGCGTTGGTGAAATTGGGCTGGGTTTTAGGACATAAGAATTGGAATGTTAAGGAAAAAATGCTGGAAAATATTTCTGGAGAATTTAATGAGAGGTTGGGTTTTGAAGATTAAAATTTAATTTCCTCCCCATTCACTGAAAGAGTTTTTTTCCAACAATTATATTTCTTATTATAAGATTTGGTGAATTTTATTTTTTCACTATCTCCGTCTTCAACTTCATTTTTTATTGCTGAATATGCTTTTGTGATGTCTTGACTTGATGAATAACAACTTTCGCTAAATGAGAATGATTTTGGGTCTCCGTATTCATCTTCGAGAGTTCCCGACAAATAAAAATATCCTCCAAACGCTCCTTCTTTGCTATTCAAATTAACATTTTTTGGAATTCCTTCTATTACATATACTTTTTCTTGTAATTTTCTTGTCTTTTCACTGCATTTTTTTCCGATAGAAGTTATGACAATCCATTCTAAACCAATACCTAATAAGAGCAATCCTATTTTTAGATAATAGTTATTAGTTTCATTGTATTTTTTCTTTCCCATAATTCTCCCTTACAATTATTTTTTATCAATCTATGCTGTCCGTTATTGGGACAACATTTAAATAGTAATCAGAATTATTTTTTATTATGAAAACAAAATTGATGAAAATTGGATTAAGTGAAAAAGAATCAGAATTTTATCTTATGATTTTGAGACATGACGGAATTAGTGCAAGCCAGATTTCAAGAATAAGAAATGAATCGCGGACACATGTTTATGATACTTTAACAAAACTTCTTGAGAAGAGCTTAATTAATTATGTTGTTAAAAATAATGTCAAATTTTTCAGAGCAGTTAATCCTGAAAAGATTTTTGATTATCTTAAAGAAAAAGAATTTCAAATTAAAAAACAGGAAGAAGAAATTAATGAAATTTTGCCTGAATTAATTAAATTAAAGGAGTCACATGTTAAAGATGATTTTGATATTCAGATTTACGAAGGCAAGGAAGGAATAAAAAATATTATGGTGGATATTTTAAAAGAAGGAAAAAGTTTTGTAACTTGGGGAGCAACTACAAAAGTTAAGGATTATTTGCCGGATTTTTTTATTGATAAATATTTGAATGAGAGAAAAAGAAAAAAGATTAAAGCAAAACAATTGTTTACTGATTTTTATGGAGTTTTGAAATCACCTTTGTCAGAAAATAGAAAACTTCCAAAGGAATTTGCAACCCCAACTACAACTGCTGTTTATGGCGATAAAGTCTCAATCTGGATTTGGTCTGAAATTCCTAAGGTTATTTTAATCAAGAATAAAGATTTGGCAAAGTCTTATAAGAAGCATTTTGATTTAATGTGGGAGAAAGTTTAATCACCTATTCATCTTTCTGTCAATTCTTTCAATAATTTTTTTTAAATCTTGAATTTCTCTTTCAGCTTTTCTATTCACTGCATAATCATATTCTGAACGTTGTCTGTCTTTTTGTGCTTCACGATTTTGTGACATTAAAATTATTGGGGCTTGAATTGCAGCAAGGCAGGATAAACAGAGATTAAGAAGTATGAAGGGTTTTGGGTCCCATGCTTCTCCAAATAATATCCATGAACTATTTGCAACTATCCACACAACCATTACTAAAATAAATCCAAAAATAAAACCCCAACTACCTGCATATTTTGTCAGTGCATCTGCTGCTCTTTCGCCGAATGTTGCAGGAAGAATATTAGGATGAGTTATTGCATGAATGATATTCTTGTTTTCTTTTTTTGAATTCTTTTTTTTCACTTCTTTTTTTGGCATATTTATATTTAGAAAATATTGATTATAAAGTTTTGGTTTTTATCCCAAACTTTAAATAATTCTGTTTTGTTTTATTTTTATGTCAGAGATTGATTATAAGAAATTAAAGTTTAAATCAGGTTTGGAAATTCATCAGCAATTGGATGCTAATGGGAAAAAATTATTTTGTGATTGCCCTGCTGTTTTGCGAAATGATGAACCTGATTTTTCTGTTGAAAGGAAATTGCATGTTGTTGCTGGTGAAAGTGGAGAAGTTGATGTTGCTGCGAAATATCAGGCGAGTTTGAAAAAAACTTTTGTTTATTCAGGACATAAAGAAAATTCATGTTTGATTGAGTTGGATGAAGAACCTCCTCATGAAGTTAATTCTGAGGCACTTAAAATTGCTGTGCAAATTGCTTTGTTATTGAATTGCAAAATTCTTCCAATAGCTCAGATTATGAGAAAGACAGTTGTTGATGGTTCAAATACTTCTGGTTTTCAGAGAACGGTTTTGATTGCGCGAGATGGTTATGTTGAAACATCTCAAGGAAAAGTGGGAATTGATACAATTTGTTTAGAAGAAGATTCTGCACGGAAAATTAAAATTGATGGAAATAAAATTTATTGGAGTTTGGATAGATTGGGAATTCCTTTAGTAGAAATTGCTACTGCGCCTGATATTAAAAATCCTGAACAAGCAAAAGAGTGTGCTCTGAAACTTGGTGATGTTTTGCGGAGTTGCAAAGTTAAGAGGGGAATTGGGACAATTCGGCAGGATGTTAATATTTCAATCCTTGATGAGAATAGAGTTGAATTAAAAGGAATGCAGGATATGAAAACTTTTTTGAAAACTATTGAAAATGAAGTTTTGCGTCAGAAAGAATTAAGTGATAAGAAAACACCGACAGAAGCAGAAGTTAGAAATGCCTTGAATGATAAGGATTGCAGGACTGAATTTTTGAGGCCAATGCCCGGAGCAGACAGAATGTATCCTGAAACTGATTTGCCTTTGCTGAAAATTTCCAGAGATTTTATTAATGAATGCAAAAAAGATTTGCCAAAACTTAGAAGTGAAATTTTTTCAGAGTTTGAGAAAAAAGGTTTGAATGAAGAAATGACAAAACTTTTGTTTAAGCAAAATAAGGTTGATGATTTTAGAAATTTGACAGGATTTTATAGGGATGTTGGTTTTATTGCAAAGATGATTTTGCTTTTTCCAAAAGAGATTTCTAAAAAGTTGAATAAAAGTTTTGGTGAAGTTGATGAAATTGTAATGGATAATGCAGGAGATATACTGAGAAATTTAGATAAAAGAAAAATTTCTGAGGGAGATATTAAAGATGTTTTAGTTAAAATTGTTAATGGCGAGAGTTTGAAAGATGCTTTAAATGTTGAGAAAAAAGATTTAAGTGAAGTAGAAGAAAAGATTTTGAAAATTATTAAGGAAAAACCTGGACTTTCTGAGAAAGCATATATGGGTTTGGTTATGGGAGAATTCAAAGGACAAGTTGGGGGGAAAGAGGTTATGGGGATTATTGGGAAGTTGTTGAAATAGTTGAATATAAATCTTTTAAATAGGGGTTATTTGTTGGAATTTTATAGTGGTTACGGAATGGGAAGATTTAAATAGTTTTGAATTTTTGAGGGGATATGGATAGAATTTACAAAGATAAAGATAATGTATTGAAAATTAAAGAAAAAATTTCTTTTTATATTGGGAATGGAAATGCAAAATCTATTGATGGCACTTCTATTTTTGGAGAAGGTGCTTCAAGACATCTTAGTATTTATTCTATAGAGAATCCTGCAGTAGCAGCAGTAGAATCCTTTGGAGATATGAGGGATTTTGGAATTTATCATAATTTTTCTTTGATTGGAGAAGAAAACAAAATAAATGAATTAGAAAAAATTATAGGAATTAAACCAGAGAATTAAAATGAAATTTAAATATGATATTGGGGAAAAAGTGAATGTTCCAAGTTTAGATGAATCAGGTGAAGTTTTGAAAAGGGAATTTTGTTTGTTTGATCCTTTTTTGAGAGATGTTTGGTTTCCTTCAAAAGTTTATAGTGTAATGATTCAAGATAATTATGTTCTTGGAGGAGAAGAAAAAACTTCTAATGTTGCAAAGGTTTATTTTAGAGAAAAAAATTTAGGTAAAGTTAAACCTTCTTCAAAAGTTTTTGATCATTGTGGTCCTTTACAAGAACAATATTCTGGAACAACTTCTTTTTAATTTTAAATAGTTTTATAAAATATTTTTTCTTTAATGATTAATGGTTAAAGATAAAAAAGTTAATTTTATTGAGAATTTTAAATTATTTTGGAAAGTCGCAAGACATGAAAAGAAATGGGTTTTCATTCTTTTGTTTTTAGCCCTTTTTGTTGAAGTTCTTATGATTGCGGATAATCTTTTAATAAAGTGGATTGTTGATTATGGAAATGGTTATATTGCAGGAGATTATTTAGGTTCAGAAATCTTGAGAATTTTTTTAATAATTCTTTCTGCATTTTTTGGGTTGGTTGTTTTTAGATCTGGGATTCGTTTTTTACAGATTCACTCAAGAAATAGACTGATGTCTCGTGTTGATGCGGATGTTAAGAAGAAATATTTTAATAAAGTTTTAGATTTCGATTATGATTTCCATACACAAAATAAAAGTGGGGAATTAATTTCTAAATTAGACAGAGGTTCGAGAGGATGTGTTTCTTTAACAGAACTTGTTACTCAGAGATTGTTTGCTCCTTTTTTTGGTTTGATTGTAGTTTTATTTTCTATTGCTTATTTTGATCTTGTTCCGGCATTAATCACAGTCGGAGTTGGTTTGATTATTTTGATTTTTAGTTGGAGGATTTTTAATAAACAGGCAAAAGCTAAATTAAAATATAATGATTTTTTAGATAAAGAAAAAGGTTTTATTTCAAATATCTTCTCTGGATTTGAATCAATAAAGTTTTTTGGTAAAGAAAAGAAAGTAAAAAATAAGTATTCTAATTATGTAGAAAATGAGAAAAATTCTTTTGTTAAATTTAATGATTATTATCGTTCATATAATGTTTTGATGTCTTTTACTTTGGGTGTTGGAACTATTCTTCTTCTTTATTTTTCTTTAAGAAGTTTTGTTGCTGGGAGAATTAGCATTGGGACTGTTGTTTTTATTTTTACAACTTTTGGAAGGATGATAGCACCAATTGTTAATTTGTCAGACTCTTTGAGAAATTTTAATGAATCTCTTTCAGATGTCCAGGCTTTGTTTGGTTATGATAAAATTAAAAGTAAAATAAAAGATTTGCCTAATGCAAAAGACCTGAAAGTTAGTATGGGGGAAATTGAATTTAGAGATGTTTCGTTTTATTATGGAAAAAATAATAAAACGAAATTGTTTGAAGATTTAAATTTCAAAGTTGGAGAAAATGAAAGCCTTGCAATCGTTGGAACTTCTGGATCTGGAAAAACCTCTTTGATGAGGCTTTTGTTTAGATTTTATGATCCTGTTAAAGGGAAAATTTTAATTGACAGGAAGGATATAAAACAAGTTAAACAAGATTCTTTGAGGGAGCAATTAGCAATAGTTCCACAGGAGCCAATTTTATTCAATGACACTATTTATAACAATATTAAATTTTCTAAGTCTTCTGCAAAAAGGGAAGAGATTTATGAAGCTTTAAGATTATCTTCTGCTTATGATTTTGTCAGCAAACTTCCGAAGAAAGAAAATACTTTAGTTGGTGAAAGGGGAATAAGATTATCTGGAGGAGAAAAACAAAGAATTGCTATCGCGAGGGCTTTGTTAGCAAATAAAAAAATAATTATTCTTGATGAGCCTACATCTTCTTTAGATTTGGAAACAGAAAATAAAATTCAAAAAGGAATTAATAATTTGTTGAAATATAAAACTGCAATTATAATTGCCCATAGGTTATCCACTATAAAAGATGTTGATAGAATAATTGTTTTAAAAAATGGAAAAATTGTTGAGCAAGGAAATCATTATGACCTGCTTTCTAAAAAAGGAGAATATGCTCGGCTTTGGGAATATCAGAAACATCATAAAAATGATAATTTGAAATCAAAATCTTAATAAACCTCATACTTTTATTCTAATTATGGAAAGAACCTTAGTCAAAGATTTAAAATCAGGGAAAGTTTTGCTTCAGGGTTGGGTTTATGAAATACGAAATCTTGCAAAATTGAAGTTTGTTCTTTTGCGTGACAGGACTGGAATTGTTCAGTGTATTGCTAAAGATTCAGAATTAATATCAAAAGTTTCAGGGCTTTCTTTAGAGAGTGCTGTTGAAATTGTAGGGAAAGTTAAGAGTGCAAAAGTTAAAGCAGAGTTTGTTCGGGATGATATTGAAATTGAAATTGAAAGTTTGAAAGTTGTGTCAGATGCAGAGAAACTTCCGATTCATGTTAATGAGAAAAATGAAAAACCTGCTTCGTTTCAGAGTCGGTTGGATTACAGATTTTTAGATATTAGAAAACCAAAAATTCATGCGATTTTTAAAATTCAGGCAACAATGATGAGTGCATTCAGGGAATTTATGGAAAAGCAAGGAGGTTTGGAGGTAATTTTTCCTTCAATAATTGGTTCAAGTTCAGAAGGAGGAACTGAGCTTTATAAATTAAAATATTTTGATAAAGATGCTTATTTGTCTCAGAGTTGTCAGTTATATAAACAAATGATTGCATGTTCTCTTGAAAAAGTTTTTGCAGTTTTTACTACATGGAGAGCAGAAAAACATAATACTCCAAGACATTTAAATGAAGCCAGGCAGTTTGATTATGAGCAAGGATTTGCAGATGAATTTGTAGTTATGGATATTTTGGCAAAGACTGTTCAGTATATTATTAAAAAAATTAATGAGAAAAATAAAACTGAATTAGAGATTTTGGGAATTAAATTAAAAACACCTAAAACCAAATATATGACTTTTGCAGAGGCAAACGCTTTATTAAAGAAAAATAAAATTGCAACAGAGACAAAAGATTTGACAACAGAAGGAGAAAAGAAACTTGGAGAGTTATTTCCAGACACAATTGTTTTTGTTCATGACTGGCCTATTTCTGGGAAACCTTTTTATATAATGCCAAAAGAGAACAAACTCTCTCATGGTTTTGATGCAGTTTATCAAGGAATGGAAATTGCTTCTGGGGGACAGAGAGTTCATATTCCTGCAATTCTTGAAAAGCAGTTAAAAGAAAGAGGGTTGAATCCAAAAGATTTCAAAACTTATATTGACAGCTTTAGATTTGGTGCACCTCCTCATGCTGGCTGGGGGCTTGGTTTGGAAAGATTGACAATGTTGATTTTGGGTTTAGAAAATATAAGGGAGGCGGTTTTGTTTCCGAGAGATAGAACGAGGTTGACTCCTTAGAAAGTTTTTTAAAGGTATATAAGTTTATATAACCATGCAAATACAAAAAATTTTACATTATCCAAGATTAGATAGTGTTTTAATGGTAGAGAAATTTATTTATGAGCATAGCGGGGAGTTTAAGAAAAAGAAACTTTGGGAAAATATGCCGAGAAAAATAATGTATCAAACTTTTTCTGTGATTATGGATTATCTTCTTTATTCTGGAAAAATTGCAGTAGATTCTGAAGGAAAAATAGGGTGGATTTGGAATCCAAAAGGAGTAGATAAATATCTAAAGAGAAAATATCTTAGTTGGAGAAAAAATGAAAAGTAAAATTTTCTTTGGAGATAAAAAAGTAATTAAAGAATTAGAAAAAATTGATAGTGAGTTGAAAAAACAATTAGAAAGAGCTTTTAAAAATTTGGAAGAAAATGCTTTTTGCGGAATTCAAATTCCTAAGAATTTAATTCCAAAAGAATATCTAAAACGGTTTGGAAATTTAACTAATTTGTGGAAGTATAATTTGCCTGATGCCTGGAGATTAATTTATACAATTGATAGAGATAAGATTAATGTGCTTTCAATTATCTTAGAGTGGATGGATCACAAAACTTATGAACGAAGATTTAAATATTAAATTTAATTTAGATTAAGATGACAAAATTCATATCAATTCAAGAAGCAATGAAAAGAAGAAAGGGCAAGGTTGCTGTGAGGGGTTGGATTTATCGTGAGCGTGGAAGCAATAAAATGAAATTTATTGTTTTGCGTGATTCAACAAATATAATTCAATGTGTTTTATCTCGCGAGAAGTTTGAAAAGCAATGGAAGGATATTGATTCTTTGCTGGTTGAAAGTTCTGTTGAAATTGAAGGTGAGATTAAAAAAGATAAAAGGGCTCCAACAGGATTTGAGATTTCTGTTTCAAAAATAAATATTATTGGTAAAGCAGAAGATTTTCCAATTAACAAAGATTTGAATGAAGAACTTTTGGGAGACAGAAGACATTTGTGGTTAAGAAGTCGGAAGATGACAGCAAGTATGAAGATTCGGTCAACGATTTTGTTTGCATTTCACGAGTTCATGCATGAAAAAGGCTTTACTGAAATTCAGGCGCCGAGTTTGAGTGGTGCGACGAGCGAGGGTGGTTCTGAAACTTTTGAAGTGAAATATTTTGATAAGAAAGCATATTTGACTCAGTCGTGGCAGTTTTATGCAGAGAATTTTATTTCTGCTTTTGAGAAAGTTTATGCAATTGCTCCGAGTTTTCGGGCAGAGAAATCAAGGACGCCGTGGCACGTGACTGAATTCTGGCATTTTGAAGTTGAGGCAGCGTGGTTTGATTTGAAGGATGACATGGCTCTTGCAGAAGAATGCATTGAGTATGTTGTGAAAAAAGTTTTGAAAGATAATTTAGAAGATTTGAAAATTTTGAATGTGGATATTTCCCGATTGAAAAAGGTTAAAACTCCTTTTAAAAGAATTTCTTATGATGAAGCAATAAAGACGTTGCAGAAAAAAGGACACAAAATTAAATATGGCGAGGATTTTAAGTCAGCTGAGGAAAGAGGACTTGCGAAATATTATGGGGATGAATTTCTTTTTGTGACAAATTATCCTCTGAAGTTGTTGAAATTTTATCATGGCGAGGATTTGAAGAAGCCGGGAACTGGAACTAATTTTAATTTGCTTGCTCCGGAAATTGGAGAAATGGTCGACGGTTCGCAGAGAGAGCCGGATTTGAAGAAGATTGTTGAACGTTTGAAAAAAGCGAAAATTGATTTGGGCAAGTCAGACTGGTATTTGGATTCCCGACGGTATGGTTCTGTTCCTCATGCAGGTTTTGGTTTAGGTGTTGAAAGATTTGCTGCCTGGATTTGTGGATTTGATACAATCAAAGATTCAATTCCTTTTCCAAGAACTCCGACGAGGCTGGAACCTTAATTATTTTCTTTTTAAACTTTTCTTATGATTTGTTCTGATTTCTTAGTGTCAAGTTAGTTTTAAAAATAATTAAGAAAAGTCGGTTTTAATTAAAATGGAGGTTTTCACAATGGTTGAAGACGATTACGAAAACGAGGACATGGATGAAGACATGGCTGATGAAGTGTCTGATGATAAAGAAGACGAATAAATCTTCTTAATTTATTTTTTATTTTTATATCATATTATTACAAAATCCTTAAAAACTTACACTTGTTTTGTTGCATATGAAGATAGGAGAGATTGAATTAAAATGGCTTGGACATTCCGGATTTTTGATTGAAAATTCAAAAGTGATTTATATTGATCCTTATAAAATTCGCGAGGGTTTGCCAAAGGCAGATTTGATTTTGATTACACACAGTCATTATGACCATTGCAGTCTTGAAGATATGAAAAAAATTGTTCAGGATGGGACAAAAATAATTATGCCTGCAGATTGTCAGAGCAAGATTGCGCGTTTTGATGTTCAGATAAAAATGGAAATTATTCAGCCAGGACAGGAAATGGATTTGGGTGATTTGCAAATTTCAGCAGTTCCGGCTTATAATATTGACAAGCACTTTCATTCTAAAGACGAAGGTTGGATTGGTTATCTTGTTAAAATGCAGAATGTTGTTATTTATCATGCAGGTGATAGCGACTTGATTCCGGAAATGCAAAAACTTACAGGACATAAACAGTCGGGAAAAGATTTTGTTGCATTGCTGCCGGTTGGAGGAAGATTCACTATGAATTTTGAAGAAGCAGCAGAAGCAGCGAAATTAATTAAGCCAACTGTTGCAATTCCAATGCATTATGGAAGTATTGTTGGTTCTGAAGAAGATGCAAAAGAGTTTAAAGAAATTTGCGCGGAGTCAGGAATTAAAGTTGAAATTTTGGAAAAAGAATAATGGAAAATAATTCATTTGAAGAAATTTATGAAAAATTAAAAAATTCAAAAAAAGTTTTGCTGTCTTTGCATAAAGGACCTGATGGAGATAGTTTGGGAAGTTGTACTACAATGAAATATTTTTTAGAAAGAGATTTTGGTTGTGAGGTTAAGATAATAAGCAAAGATAATTTGGATGAAGTTTTTGGTAATTTGGAGATTTCAAAAGATATTGAATTTGGAATCAATATAAATAAGATTGATTTTTCTGAATATGATGTTTTTGTTGTTCTTGATTCTGGTTCTTTAGATATGTTAGATTTCAATAAAGAAAATAAAGAAAAAATTTTTATTATAAACTTTGATCACCATGCAACAAATCCTTTTTATGGGAATTTGAATTGTGTTTTTCCTGAAGCTAATTCCTGTGCTTCTATTTTAATTAAATTTTTTAAGGAAACTAATGTTGAATTTGATTCTGAATTGGCGACAAGATTATTGTTAGGTGTTTGTTCTGATAGTGGCTATTTTACAAATTCAGGTTCTGAAGATGCTTTGGTTGATACTGCTTTTTTGATTGGCAAGGGGGGAAAATATATTGATTTTATTTTGAAAGAAGTTGTTTTCAAGCAACCTTGGAGAATAAAAAAATATGGAGCATATGTTGTTGACAATCTAATTTTGGATGAAAATAAAAAATTTGGTTATTCACTTTTGTCTTATGAAAAAGTTAAGGAGTTTGATTTGAATCTTTCAGAAATTAGATTGGGTATTTCTTTTATTCAAAATTTAGAAGGCCTTGATGTTACTTTTACCATTGCTGAAATTGGTAACGGGACTTACAAAATTTCTTTTAGGTCTCAAGGAAAGGTTGATATTTCTGAATTTGCACAGCAATTAGGCGGTGGCGGACATAAAAATGCTGCTGGAGCAGAAATTAAAGCAGATAATTTAGATGAAGCTAAGAAAAAAGTTTTAGAAGTTGTTGAAAATAAATTATAAATTCCTATTCTTCAACGACATAATTCTTATAAACATGAGTGTATTATTTTTTGCATGAAAATTTGCTTAGCAAATAAAATATATAACTGAAAGGAGGTAAAAAGAGATGGTATTAGATTTTGCTAAAGAAGCAGTGCAGAATTCCTCGACGCATAGTATTAATTTTGATGAACTTCGAGCTGGAAAAGCGAACATAAAAGTTATTGGTGTTGGAGGAATGGGATGTAATGCTGTAACCTGGCTTTTTAATAAAGGTATTAATGGAGCGACAATTTACGGATCAAATACTGATGCTTTGCATTTGAGTGTTACAAAAGCTGACGAGAAAATTTTAATTGGTAAAGAAATGACTCGTGGTTTGGGCGCTGGTGGAAATCCGCAGATTGGAAGAGAGTCAGCTAAAGAAGCTTTAGTTGATTTAAAGAAAGCTGTTGGTGGTGCTGACATGGTATTCGTTTTATGTGGTATGGGTGGCGGAACCGGAACTGGTGCTGCGCCTGTGGTTGCACAAATTGCCAAAGAATCCGGAGCTGTTGTTATTGGAGTTGTTACAATGCCTTTTGAATCAGAAAAAGCAAGAATTGACAAAGCCGAATTTGGTTTACAGGAATTAAGAGAAGTTACAGATACTTGTATTGTTTTGGATAATAATAAATTGGTTGATATTGCCGGACAATTGCCTATTGAACAAGCGTTTGCTGTTGCAAATGAACTTGTTTCGACTATGATAAAAGGAATTGTTGAGACAATTACTTTGCCTAGTTTGATTAATTTGGATTATGCAGATGTTTCTGCAATTATGAAGAACGGTGGTGTTTCAGTTATTGGAATCGGAGAAGCTGATACTCAGAACAAAGTTATGGAAGCGGTTCAACAAGCCCTGACAAATCCTCTACTTGATGTGGATTATAAAGGTGCTACTGGAGCTTTGATTCATGTAACTTGCGGTCCTGATTTGAAGCTTGAAGAATTTGATGTTATTGGCCGAACTGTTTCAGAAAACCTTGGTCCTGAAGCGAATGTAATTATTGGTGCGAGAATCAGCAAGGAATTCACTGGAAAAGTCAGAGTTATTACAATTATGACTGGTGTCAAGTCGCCTTATGTTCTTGGAAAGGATGTTGAAGATTATTCAAAACCTGTTGGAAAAGAAATTTCTGATTTAGGTATTGAAGTCTGGCGTTAAGTTTACTTAACTAATAATTTTGTTTTTTATTTTAATTTTCCCTCGGAAACGGGGGAATTATTTTTTCTAAAATCTTAAAAATAAGAATTTGTTTTATTATTTATGTCAGAAGATGAAATAAGAAAAAATCTTGTTGAGAAATTTAATATGCCTGAGAATTTTTTTGAAAGTTTTTCTGATGATGCTGTTTGTTTTTTAATTCGGCAAAAACCTAGGAGATTGGAATTTTATTTAGAAAATAATTCTCCGAGAATTTGTTTTAAAGGGGTTTTGATTAAAGAATATTTTGTTACAAGCGAACACAAAAGTTCAAAATATAAAATAAAATCTGGGAAACTTTACTTGACTTTAAATCGTCTTGAAAATTATATTTCTAAGAAAAAATTGAACGATTAATTATCTTTTGTAAGGTGTATAAACAATTATTGGATATTGGATTTTCCCTTGATTATCAAAAAATCCTCTGTACTTTATTTTGAGCTCTCCATTAAGAACTCTTTCGATTTTTGATTTTTCTTTAATGTTTTTCATTTTAGATGTCTTTGTCCAAGGCAATTGCTTTTTTTACATATTCAATCAAAACTTTATTTATTAAATCCATATTCTTCATTTCATCTATTTCAACCCATCGATATTTAGAGTGTTCTTCACTTAATTTTATTTCTCCTGAAATATATTTTGCTGCAAAAATAATTGTATAAGTATTATCTATCACATTTGCTTTTATTGGAGATAAAATTTCAATATTTAGGTTTGTTTCTTCTTTAACTTCTCTTTTTAGAGATTCTTCAATTGATTCTCCATAATCAATATGTCCGCCTGGAAAACTCCATTTGCCTGAGATTTTTGTTAAGCCAGAAGCTTGTAGTAGAAGAATTTTGTTTTTATTCAACACGACAATATATTGACTAACTTCAAATAAATCATGTTTTCCCATTTTCCATTTTAAACATCCATCTTTGGAGGCATTTTCATATTTTTATTTTTATACTGATTAAAATACATCACATTATCAAAATTTACTAATTCCCGTTTTTTTGGTTTTTCATTTGTATAGCCAATTGGAAAAATTGCTTCAACTTCAATATCTTCTGGAATTTTTAATAATCTTTTAATTTTGTCGTCATAAAAATGCCCGACCCAATTTGTTGATAAACCTGCTTCTGTAAGTTTGAGAAGGAAATTTTGAATTGCTGCTCCTGCCTGCTGTCTTAGATACTTTTCTGCACGTTCTTCATAAGCAATTTTTGTTCTTTTTTCATCAGAGCAAATAATCAAAACGTATTGTGCTTTTGAAATGAAATTTTGTTCTGCTGCTTCAGAAATTTTTTCAATTATTTGCGGATTGTCAACCAAAACGAATTTTAATGAAAAACTATTTCCTGCCATTGGTGCATATCGCATTGAATCAATGCAATCCAAGATGACACGCCAGTCAGGTTTTTTTGATTTGTATTTTTTAATGCTTCTTCGTGATTGGATTATTTTGTCTAACATTTTTTTATGAGGAAAGAGAAGTTTAAATTGTTTTTGTTTTTTATTCGCTCGTTATCACTCGCTCAAAAATGCACTCGCTTTGCGTCGCGAAATAATATTGCATTTAGCAGATTTCTTCATTGAATTAAATTTAAGGTGTAAATTTTTTGTAGATATTTACTTGATTTATAATTAACTAAAAGAGGCAATATTTAGAATGAAATTTCTCCTCCGCCTAAACATTTTTCACCTTTGTATAAAACAATTGCTTGTCCTTCTGAAACTCCTGTTATTGCTTTATTTAAATTTATTTTCCATTTTCCATTTTCGTAAAATAATTTGCTTTGAAGTAATTCTCCGACGTGGCGGATTCTTGAAAATACATTTGTTTTTTTATTTTTGAAATTTTCTTTTTTATCTGATATTAAATAAAGATTTTTTGCAATTATATTTTTTCTGAAATTTAAGGGATGATTTTCTGGTGCTGCAATTATTGTATTTGTCTTGAGATTTTTACGAGCTACATACCATTTTTGGAATTTTTGGTTTTTGGGGAGATTATTCCCGCCCACCCGCCCTAGCGCCTTCGGCGAATTTGCGCTCGCTTCGCTTCGCGGGATTTTTTTGTTTAAGTTAATAGATTTATTTTTGATTTTTTTATTTATCATGTAATCACGCGAAATTTCAAAGCCGTATCTTGGGCCTAATCTCTCGCCGATTGTATAATAAAAAATTCCGTCGTGTTTTCCAATTATATTTCCTTCTGGGTCTAAAACATTTCCCGATTTGGGAGAGATTTTTTTTCTTAGAAAATCTTTGAAATTTATTTTTCCTATAAAACAAATTCCAACTGTTCCTTTTTTATTGTAATTTGGAAATTTATTTTTATTTGCAATTTCACGGATTTGGTATTTTGTGTAATTTCCAATTGGAAACAAAGTGTGTTTTAATTCTGATTGTTTTATTTTGTAAAGAAAATATGACTGGTCTTTTGTTTTGTCTTTTCCTCTGAGTAATTCATAAATTCCTTTTTTGTTTTTTCTAATTCGCGCATAATGTCCTGTTGCAATTAAACTTATTCCGCGTTTTTTTGCTTCTCTTATTAACAGAGGAAATTTTATTTTTTGATTGCAGTCAATGTCTGGATTTGGTGTAATTCCTTTTTTGAATTTTTCAAACATCTTTTTTACAACTTTTGATTTGTATTGTTTTTCAAAATCAAGGGTTATTAATGGGATGTTTAATTGTGCTGCGATTTTTAATGCGAATTTTCTTTCTCCTCGCCAGGCACATTGATTTGTTAAGGGGTCTTTTGTATCGCTCCAGTTTTTCATAAATGCTCCGATAACTTCATAACCTTGTTTTTTTAGAAGTAAAGCTGCAACTGATGAGTCAACGCCTCCGGACATTGCAAGGAGAACTTTTTGTTTTTTCATGAAATTCCAAAAGAAATCTTTGTTAAAAATGTTTTGAAACGACCCGGGCAGGACTCGAACCTGCGACCTAACGGTTTCTATGATGGAATTATTAACAGCCGTTCGCTCTGACCAACTGAGCTACCGGGTCATTAAAATCTGAGATAAATTTGTTATTTAAAGTTTATTCTTTTTGTTTTTCAACCCCAAATCAACTAAAGGTGCGGGCTGGTGTTTTTCAAGGTAAGCATAAACATTTCCCTGCTTTGAGCCCTGAATTAAAGAAATGATTGCGTCCTGTGCAGTTTTTATTAATTCTGGTTCGCCAATAATTCCAAGTTCGTTTTCTTTTAATTCTAAGTAGCAGTTTGTTAAATCAGAAAGTGTTTTCAGAGTTTTTCCTTTTGTTCCGATAATCCTTCCGCGAACTCTTTCCAGATTTTTTTGTTTTGTGTGTTCTTTTATATTAAGAATTTCAAACATTAAATCTTCTGTTTTTATTTCAGTTGCAACTGCATAAGGAAACCCGAAGTCCAAGGCCTGAATAACTTTTTCTGCAATAAATTCGTTTTCTGCTTTGCCTTCAATATAAATTTCTTTTCCGCGATTTGTTATTTTAACTTCAAGAATTTCTTCAAGCTTTTTTCTGTTTTTAGTTATTCTTGGAAGTTTGTCAATAATTAATTTTATCATATTTTGAAAAATAAATTAGAAGTTAAATAGTTTTTGATTAAGATACCACCTCTTTTTTAAAAAATTTGCATTATTTAATATTAAGTTAACTATATTCTCTATTGACAAAATTTTTATAAATAATTATTTTATTTGATTTGTATGGAAATTGAAGAACATCAAATAAAGGAACATCCAAGAACAAGATTTACTTTAGAAAATTTTCTTAGGATGGACTTTCATCTTACTGGATGTAGAGATTTTATGGAAGGCGTTAATTATGGTTTAGGGCTTGGATCTATTCAATCAAAATTTAATAAATTGGTTGGAACTTCTTTTGATGCCACTAAATATATTTTTTATGCTTCTACAATAGGCTTAATTGCTTATGAGATTTTTAAGAGATAATTTATTTATAATTTTTCAACGCTGTCTTGACGTTTTTCAAAAGTTGTTTCATTGAGTCCTCAAGTTGCTGTTTGTTTTTTGTCCCAGTACAGACAAGTTTTCCGTTGCTGAATAGCAAAAAAGTTGCAGTTGGTTCAATTAATTTGTAAACCAAACCAGGAAATTGCTCTGGTTCATATTCTGTGTTTTCCATTTCCAAAGCAAGGAAATTCAGATTAAGTTTTAATTCAATTGTTCCTGAAGCGACAATGTTCTGGACAGTTATTTTTGGAACTGTTGTTATGTTTACATTTATTTTTTTTAATTGTTTTATCACAGCTTCAATAACCTGTTTAACCTGTGTTGTTGATTTTGTCCCAGTGCAAACCAAATTTCCCGACGAGAAAACTAAAACTGCGGATTTTGGCTCTTTAATTCTTAAAACCAAACCAGGAAAAGTTTCAGGATTGTATTCAGTATTTGGCTGAGTTCGTGCAAGTTTTGTCAAAGGCACGGGTTTTCCCAGCGACGCTGTTGCAACAATATTTTGGATTTTATATGAAGATTTCTTTTTCTTTGCTGGTTTTTTTGCTGTTACCATGGAGTTTATAGAAATTTTTTATTTATAAAGGTATTGTCGGTGTGCGATTAGCCATACGCTTTGGCAATTTGCTTTCTCAGAAAGGATTTTGTATTTGGATTGAATGTATATTTTGAATCAAACAAATGCTTATTAATTATTTTTACAAAATATTTTTATGAAATACGGAACAATGATGTATTTAGTTTCAAAACAGGGAAATGTTTTGATGATTGAAAAACCTGAAAGAAAAAACGACCCGAATTCTGGTTATTTTACTTTGCCTGGCGGGAAGCTGAAGAGCGAGGAAAAAGGTTTGAAAAATTTTAATGGAAGATTAAAATCTGTTGTTCGGGAAACTTTTGAGGAAACAGAAATCCAGGTTTTGAATCCTGTCTTGCAGGGCGTGATTTTATTTGACAACGACGGAAGAACTTTTCCTAACTGGCCTAATCCAGATAATTTTTTGGTTTATATTTTTTATGCAACAGAGTTTAAAGGAAAACCTAAAAAAAGTGATGAAGGAATTCCGAGGAGACAGTTTCATTAGATAAAGTTAATGAAGTTCCATCAAATCCTGGGGACAAAAAAATGTATAAATGGTTAAAAGATGGAAGAAATTTTTTTGGGGTTATAAAACATAAGGGAAATGAAATTGATGAAGAAGGGACTTGGATTGATTTTTATTAGAAAAGTTTAAATACTACTTAATACTACTTAGTATTACAATGGAAAATGTGAGTTTAAAACTTGAACCAAATTTTTTATTAGCAATAAATAAAA
>Ga0315546_1000311_pt1 | contig 36137 bp, 50 predicted proteins | sample SalMarSW160170MG_FD_203833 | JGI IMG/M metagenome (GOLD analysis project Ga0315546, IMG submission 203833) | Salt marsh sediment microbial communities from the Plum Island Ecosystem LTER, Massachusetts, United States - Salt Marsh Sediment SW1601-170 ...
GGATGAGGATGGGAATTTAACGGGTTATTATGTTGCCTCATTGAGGAATATCCCCTACTATGACTCAATCCTGGTACGGGTACAAAATACCGGGCTGGTACCGGTCACCTTCTCCCAGCTGTTTGCCAAATACACGATAAAGGAGTGATGAAGTGGAAGAATCAAAGGAAGTTAAAGCGGAAGAATTAGGCCTGAAGGACACCGTGGAGGCTGAAGTTGGGAAGGGCAGAGCAGGAAGTAAGAACTTGGCAGCGGCAGCCAAGCGTGATAAGGCTATAGCAGATGCCCACGATAAATATGTCCATGATACTGAGGCAGCTCGGATAGCATATGTTACTGCTAAGGAGCAGGCCAACCGGGAGTTTGAGGAGGCGACAAGATGAGCGAGAAAGAAATAGGTGAAGTATTGAGCAGGATGGGGAATGAGGTCGTCTCTTTAGTAGCCACTTCTCGGAATCTTGGTGAGAACTATGCCAAGCTAGTTGAATTATTAGGTGGCTCTTCAGGTAATGGTAATGGTAAGTATAAAGAGGTGGGGGGCTTCAGGGACAGGGTTATTCTTGAGCATAGGGATAAAGACGGCAACCTGATAGAGAGGGACAAAGACGGCAACCTGATAACGCAACGAGTAGGCGGCAACCCCCCAGGCACAAGGGATAGCGGCTGGCAGGACCATAAATGCTTGACCAATTTTGGCTTTGCTGAAGTTACTGCTTTAATGCTCACCGATGTTGGTGGAACCGCTTTTGATTATATTGGCATTGGCACTGGAGCAGTAGCCGCTGACCCAACGGACACGGACCTGGGGGCAGAGGAGGCAAGAAAGGCTGGGACAGGAACTCAGCAGACTACTGATGTCGCCAATGATACTGCCCAGATTATTGCTACCTTTGCTGCCGCTGATGGTCTGGCAGGAGTAGATGCGATAACCGAGGGTGGGGTTCTCAACGGAGCTTCCCCGGGTGTGCACCCAGCAGTGCACATGCTCTGTCGCCAAACCTGGGCTGCACTGAACATAGATTGGGATTCCGGTGACACGCTCGCCTGTACCTGGAAGGTGCAGGCCAAGCAGGGGGCATAAGTTATGACTCTTCCAAAAGACCCGGCAGTAATATACCCGGTACAACTTAAAACAGACAGAGATAAACTCTTTGCCTGCTATCCTCTTATTGAGCAGATGTGCCTCGGGTATAACAGAGTGGCAGAGGAGTTCAGAAGTAGGCTCGTATTAAAGTCTATCCCCAAAGATGAAATTATCCTTGCCAACCCCACGGATAGCTGGATTCCTGTAGGTTACAGGCTGTCTGCTTCCCCAGAGAATGATTCTTTGAGGGCTAAGTTCAGAACCTATACCAAAGAATCAAAGGCAAGACTGAAGAAGCTATTAGCCGAACGGAACCGCCTGATAGAGAGCATAAGGTGGGCTAATTATACACCTGAGCAGTGGAAGGCTGTTGGCAAACTCAGTGAAGAAGAACAGGATGCGGTGTACAAGAGCCTGTTTGGTGACAAAGAAGTAGAAAAAGTAAAGTCAACCAAGGCCACCTCGCCGATACTGGATGAACTCAAGACAATCAGACTTGACGATTTGCCAGAGTGTCTTGGCTCCGACCCAACTGAAGATTTGACCACATACACATTGTTTGGTAATCATATCTCAAGAACAGCAGACCGAGTTACGTGGGCAGGGTTGTTAAGGAATGAGGATGCCTATCTTTATGACGACAAAGATGCGAATCATTTCGACGGAGACTTTGAGCATCTGTTCAAGGCATATTGGGAAGACCCCAATGATTACCCGGACAGCGAGTGGGCTTGGGTTGTCACCTGGGCTTTAGCCAATTTAGTTGATGATTGGGTAGGGATTGTTGGTGCTAATGGCGATGGGCTTTGCATATCATCATATCTTAAACCTAATGAGGGTGTTAAGTCTACTTACCTGAGGGAGCTAGATGGTGGAAGCGAATATTCGGACACCTCGGCTCTTATTGTATTTGATACTATCTACTATATAGAGGTAGAGAGGGATGAAAGTGTAGGCACTTACGGCACTCTCTACGCCTACATCTGCACAGGTAATTACTACGATGATGGTGGTAGCTTAGTTGATTCTATGAGTGTTGCTTTGCATACCAGTAAGAAAGACTTTCGATATATCTATGCTGTCCAGTCCTACAATAGTGGGCCAGCCTACACCTATTATTCTAACGGTTGGTTGGAGTTTCTTAACTTGCAGGAACCAGTCGCATATGAAAAGACCTTAACTGAGAGCTTAGGCTTAGTGGACACCTACTCAAGAACCTGGGCTGCCCATAGAGTTTACCCTGAAATTCTTGGCTTATCTGATACTGTGGTGAAAGCCCCGGCACTGATAAGGACGGAGAGCCTGGGCTTGGTGGACACCGTTTCTAAGCTGGCTTCAGTAGTGAAATCCGAGGCGCTTGGTCTTACCGATACCTACTCCAGGGTTTGGGCCGCATATAGGACTTATAGCGAGCTCTTGGGCTTAGCTGACTCCGTCTCCAAAGGTATTAGCCTGCACCCGCTAACGGAAACCCTGGGGCTTCTTGACACTGTGGTTAAGTCTCCATCCATCACCAGGGATGAATTATTAGGATTAAAGGACATAATAATCAAGGACACTTCGGTAACCAGAACCGAGTTGCTGGGATTAGTAGATACTATTACCAAAGGCGTATCATTGCCGCTCTCTGAAATTCTTGGTTTACTGGATACCTTCAGCCGCACCTGGTCTATCCAGAGAACCTACACAGAGTCCCTTGGCCTAGAAGATCGTGTTTCCAAGCATATCTCACTTCACGCCTTGACCGAAGTGCTGGGACTCCTGGACTCTATTTCGTATGGCAAGAACCTAACCGTCCTAGCTAAACTTATCAGGAAGCTAATACAGTTAGAAAGTATTGGCGAAGGTGGAGAGCGTTGAATGTCATAGAGCGGATTCAGATGCTGAAGAAGATGGTGAAGGAGGCGGAGAAAATCACCTCATGGCAAGAAACTATCTTTACCGCCCTCCACAACATAGATGCCAGCTGGGTGGTAAGTGGAGTTTTCATCCTTGCCCGTATTCCCAACATAGACTGGGGCAGGATATCGGCTAACTTCCCAAGGACGATAGCTGACTTGCTTTCAGACCATAACCTGGCCCATCATGGCTTGGGAACTATAGTCCCACATGACGCTTTAGCCAGCTTGACCGAGAAGGCTCATGGCTCACTTACTAATGTGACCTCAGACCAGCACCACGCTAGAAGCCATGACCACTCTAATGCTTTAGACGGCAGCCCTATTGCTGAGGCTGGTGTTCCTAACCATATGTCAAAGAACAAGTTGGCCTTTACTCTCAACAAGCTCCTCAAGGGTGCTGGTCCTGATGCAGACCCGACTGAGATAGATGTGCCTGCTGCTGGTGTTCCTTCTGGACTTATCGCTATGTGGCATGGGACAATAGCCAACATACCCGCTGGCTGGGTAATATGTGATGGCAATAACTCAACACCAAATCTACTAGCAAGGTTTGTTGAGATGGTACCTAATCTTGGCACTGACCCAGGGGCTACTGGCGGAGCGACCGCCAAAACTACTTCGGGACATACCCACACAGGTCCATCTCATACTCATACTGGACCATCTCATACGCACACTGTAGATATATATGCTTCTAACAAGACAGGTTCTTTATTGACTCACGGTGATGAATCACACAACTTTATTCAGGATGGAGACACTACCAGAGACTGGGATAGTACAATGGGACCAGCGACTCATCAAGGTGCTGGTAAAAGGGAGACAACAGTAGCCAGTGGTACAGGCGCAACAGGGGCAGATGGTACAGGAGCAACAGGTAGTAAAACTGATAGTATTTTGGATATTCGCCCAAAATACTATGATGTGGCTTTTATAATGAAAACATAGAGGAGAGATATGATAATACCTTGTTTTAGATGCGGAAAAGCAATTGATACCCCAGGTGAAAGGAATGCCGATTATGTTATAGCCAGTGATAGCATAGTTAGGGAACCAAGAGAGGTGCTGGTAGCCCTGAAACATAATCAAGTAACCTTGGATAAGGCAGCTAAGATGAAGGAGATAAACCCTGATGGAACATCAAAATATCCTAAGCTGGCGATTGAGGACAGCGAGTATGATGCCATTGAAGTTACCAGTGTGGCAACAGCTATGAAGGATTTTGGTGAGGATTTTGTGAAAGCTGTGGTAGAAATAAGAGAGAAAGACATTCAAAAGACAGGCGTTGTGTGTCCTGATTGCTATAAACCAACAGACTTTGTGATTTGGGGAGTGCATAAGAAGGTTAGCTGCCGAGATAGATGATCTGAAGGCAAGGATAAAAATCTGGAGAAGCTAGCTCGATAAAATATTGCCCGAAGTGCCACAAGGAGGTGTACAGGATTGAGGACAGTCTTCAGGGCACTGGGGCAGGGTGCTCGGGAAATCATGGCTGGGGTCTACCTTTCAGCCCCAATATTCTCCCCGTCCCGTGTGGCGCCATGACCCCTACTTTAAGTAGGTGCATACTTCGGTATGTAGTAATCGGGGTCTCAGCACCCTGCCGCTCAGTCCAGGGAGGACTAGAGAGGATATAGATGAAGGAGCTAAACTTTCCGATTAAATTTATGATTTACGCAGTCTTTCGGGCAGTCAGATACCCGCGGACACCGATAACCTATTACTACTGCCAGAAGTGCAAGACTCGCTTTAACGCCAAGGAGCCAGCGTGCCCCAAGTGCCATGAAGAGGTGGAACATTCCCCGGAGAATAGGAAAGAGTCACCGGTGCCCTGGTACGGCTGTGTTATACTGATAGTGGCGGGCGCGGCAATCTGGGGATGGTCAGCTGCCTGCCATATAGCCGGAATTGATGAATTAGGAAGGATTCTCGTGTATATCCCGCTCGGAAATTTATTCGGCATGTCATTGCAGAGGTAAGGAGGAGTTATGAGATACGCCATAATCGGGGCTACGGCGGAGCAGGTGAAAAGAGTTGGTGGCACTGACATCAAGGAAGCGCGCAGCACCGGTATAATATTCGCCGCACTCACTGAGGCACAGGCAGCTCAGCTTAAAGCAATGGGCTGCCAGGTCACCCCGGTAGGTGGTGTCAAAGCGATGATAATGCCGCCTATTGTGGCTCCCCCAACGCCGATTGCCGGAATACCAACATACCGAGCAGAAGACCTGGTATTAACCATAGGGGTTGAGGACTTGAGGCACATAACCGAGCCTCCTCTTTATGGCTCAGGAATGAATCTGGCTATTATTGGCAGTGGTATCAGAGAGACACACAAAAGAATTAATGGCCATGTTATATATAGAAAGAATTACACTCAAGATTTAATGAGGGACGGGTTTGACCATGATACTGGCGTGTGTGATATTGCCCTCACCGTTGCTCCGGAGTGTAATATTCTTAACCTGAAAGTTCTTAATGAAAGGGGGGAGGGTACCGAGGAAGATGTTGCGATAGCAATAGACGACTGTATTTCCTTTCAAGATACCAATCCTGATATAGCCCCGTCGGTAATAAACCTGAGCCTCGGTGGTCCGGATGATGGTAATCTGGATAATCCGCTAAGGGTAGCATGCAGGGTGGCAATAGATAGAGGCATCTGGGTGGTAGCATCGGCAGGCAATGGTGGGCCCGTAAATTATTCAATAACAAGTCCTGCCTGTGAGCGATATGTGGTAGCCGTAGGGTCTATAAGTTATGATCCATTCCAGATCAGCACATTTTCTTCTCGAGGTCCGACGATGGAAGGACTCGTAAAGCCGGACGGAGTACTGTTTGGAGAAAATATGGAAATGGCCAGCAGTGACAGTGACACCGCGATGATTGCAAAAAGCGGCACCAGCTTTGCAACGCCATTTGGCTCTGGAATGGCGATTCTCTTTCATGAGGGCATGCAAAGGCAGGCAGTACCAACAATACCATTAGCCGGTGTCTATCCAGAGATGGGAATTTGGGTGCCGGTAGACATGTTTATTGATAGATTTTTGCCAGGCATTTGTATAAAACCTGAAGGTACTCCTCAAGGGAAGGACTATGAGTATGGCTATGGTCTGCCATTCGGGCCACTTATCTATAAAGCGATAACGGCTGTGCCTGTGATGGAAACCGTGCTTGGGGCAATACCGCCTCTATTAGGTATCGCAATGCTGGGAATGGTGATGGCTCCCATGGCCAAGGAGTTTAGCCATGTCTGAAGATGAAGTTATCTCCATCTATAAGATGATTAAGGAAGGGATACTCTACAGTTGGCCTGTTCGCTGGACCGACCCTTATACTACTGAGCGGACTAAGAGGGGACATTGTGGCTCAAAGGCTGAACTCCTCGCCCATAAGCTCAAGGAGCTAGGGTACAAAGTCAGGTATGTCTTAGGCTACCGCTACGGCATGATACCGAAGATACTGTGGCCAAAATTCTTAGATGTACACATCTGGATTGAGGTCCAGCTAGGCGGGAAGTGGCTGACTTTAGATCCAACTCCAGACAGAGCCTTCGCATTCTTGATAGGAGACACGCAGCCTGGGACCCATATAGGCGAGCCTGAGTACATTCAGAGGTTGGACAGCATTCTGCCCTGGTATAAGGATGTGTACAATTCTTGGCTTATATTGCCCTACAAAATCCTCGTAAACTTCGGATTCACTATTATCAGATGGTACCTAGCACTCAAGAAGAGGTTGCGATATGGTCTCACAAATCAGCGGTTTTGCTATAACCGGATACCACGACCCGGCATCTCCACCAACAGTGGTGGGGAGCATTGTCGGTATGCTCTACTGGTATGAGGGGCTGGCTGGTTGGGCATCACTGACAGAGACTCCACCGGAGGTACCCATAGGCACTGCTTTCCATCTTGCTCCACAGTGGCTCAATCAGAGTGCCGAGCCGATATCCGGACATATCGAGCTCACCATCACCAAACCTGACGGCACCAAGGTCACTCTCAATGACGTGTTATACCAGGATAACTGGGCTATCCCCGGGAACTGGTGGGGAGTCCAGTTCGAGCCTTTTACCATGGACCAGGCTGGCACTTATAGGGCAACGGCCACGCTCAGTACGACGGGAGAGAGTCTAGATGAGAAGACCTTTAATATAGCCACTGTTCGCTTAGTGCTGGACTTAGGTGAAATTGAGATACTGGAGGTAAATGGCAGGCAGTTTTCCAGCCTTAGCCCCCTAACATTGACCAGTCCAATAGTTTCCAGTAACCCTAAGGGGTTATCCATATTAGTCAAATTCCGGAACAAATCTCCTATCCCAGGAGGTGACCTGGGGATAGGGTTTGATGCAGAATGTAAGCCAGTAGCCCCGATGGATGAATATGTATGCTATGGTGACGCTAGTGGTTGGTGGGCCAGAACAAAATGCATGGAGACTGAGCTGCATTATTGGATGGGTTCAGCCAAACCCGCCGTTGGAGAGGTTACCACTGTGTCAATTCCCAATGATGACGACCCCGCTGTCTGGTGTAAGGGCTATTACGACCTGCTGATATACTGTGGTGGGTGCATACATTGGGATGGCGGTTATAGCCGTGGCACCCTAATTCGCATAAAAGAGGCAGTACAATTCACACGGAGTGGCCATAGCGAATATGGGCTTGTAACATGTCCACCAGAGGTAGACCCCTGCGAGGAACTTAAGCAAAAATCAGACGGCGCCAGCAGTGTGGCTCTCTCCTTAATGAGTGAAATATTAGAAATATCAAGTGGGGGTTGGCATATGGAACTTGTGCCCGAGGAATTAAAAAATGAGTACCGCACTGCTACATACGCTTACATTGACGCATATTATGAATACTGCTGCTGCAAGCGGGAAGGGGGAGCTACACTAAACTGCGAGCAAATATGTGCGGACATAGCTTATCAATGGCTGAGCTGGTTATAACATGCCCATGAGGACATGGGATTAAAAAGAAATGGTAGTAGAGTAAGGTGTAGCGTGGCAAAAGCTTATCTTGAACCAGAAGAGATTGAAGACCTTGAGGAAGCAGCCGAATACCTCCGGGATAAGCTGCTCATTCGGCTTACCTTTCGCCTTGGCTGCCGCATCTCGGAGTCCCTGGGGATCGCCGTCAGCGATATAGATTTTAGCCAGGGCTTGGTGACCATTGAGCATCTAAAGGCGAGAATCACCCTCTCCTGCCCCGATTGTGCCACCAGGCTGAGCAAGACAGCTAAGTTTTGCCCTGGCTGCGGGGTGAAGGTAGAGAAGGCGGTTGCCGAGGAAAAGGAGCACCGGCGGCAAAGGAACTTGCCTATAGATGCTGACACTCTAGAGATGGTAAAAGATTACATTGACCGCGGCGGACCGGTATCTCACAACGGCCGGCAACTTCTGTTTGGCATTAACCGGCGCCATGCCTGGAAGATTATCAGCGACTGTGCTCAAAAGGCAGGGCTGGGGAAGCTAGTAAATCCCGAGACAGGCAAAGTGCATGGGGTATCACCTCACAAGCTCCGTGACGCCTTTGCCATCCATGCAATAAAGCTGGATGATTCTGGAGATGGTCTGAGGCTGCTCCAAGAGCATCTGGGCCATGCTTCCTTTAATACGACTGCCAAGTACCGAAAAATTAGTGGACAGGAAAGCAAAGAGTGGTACGATAAATTATGGAAAGAGGAAGAAAATGCTGGGGCAAGCAGTAGTAACACTAAACGATAACCAGTGGAATGTATGGGTGGCCAGCACCTACACCGAGCTGGTCACGGGCTTGAGCGGGGTGCCGAGCATAGTGTCTGGCACTGGAATGCTATTCGTATTAGGGGCGAAGCGGCAGGTGACAGTTGATACCAGCCAAATGAACTTCCCCATAGACATCATCTTTATTTCAGAGAGTTTGGTAGTCGATGTTGCCAGCAATATACAGCCGGGGTATCTGGTGACTGAAGAGACGCCCTGTGACATGTTCCTAGAGGTTAACGCTGGGGAGGCTGAGGGTGTGGAGTCGGGGGACACAGTGAGTACCGTCACCATTCAGCAGCCTGGGTTTGACTTTAGCCAAATTATGTCCTTCGCTATACCAGTAGCCGCTTTGGGCTTTGTTTGTGCTATGGCTGGGGGAATGGCTGGGTTAATGGGAGGCTCGTCACACAATAGTTTAGGGCACTCTTCTAAACCAGAGGAGGCTACTTTCCCACCAGAAGCTAGAAAAGACCCGACATTCTGCAAACATATGTGGGACTTGGAAAAGACCTTAGGTAGGCCATTCACAAAGGAAGAAGTAACCAAAAGGTGGGAAAACTGGAAAGAGCTAAGGTATCGTTCTAAGACAGAGGAAGAAAGAAGACTTACTCATGAGTTGAAATATGGCACTGAGGAATTGCCAGATAGAGGCAAAGGGCTAGAGGAATATCACTCAAGTGCATACTCATGGATGATAACCGACCCAGAGACCGGGGAAATACTGATAAAAGAGGACTACTCTACAGAGGATAAAGCCAAGACGGCAGCAAAGGCTTTTGCGCTAAGACGGGCAAAATACGCGGGGGAGCACACGGTCAGCCTCAGAATATACAGCATATCCCCAGACATAGCCAATCTGGCAAAAGGCCTCGTCTTTGAGGGACGCATAGATATTCCAGGAGGAGAGATAGTAGCTGAGCATCACTCCATGTGGCTGACTCTGGAGCAAAGGAAAAGTCTTCAGGAGAAATACGGCGCAGTAGCCGTCCGGTGGGCTGAGGAGGCGACTAAACCAGGTGATATCGAGGCAGCGGATAAAGCAGCTGCCTATTATTACGGGAGGATAAGAGAATACTTCGCACTGGGGCACGGTTCCCCTGAACTGACCGAGGAGCAGATAATGAAATTGAGGGAGGTTTTAGAGCTGACGCCGGATGTAGCTGAGATTCTCAAAATTCATCGGGAGAAAGGCTACGTCCAGTGATAATAGAGCTGGGTACAAAACGCTTGGGGGACCTGCTTACTGAGTTCTGCTCCCAGCATGGTTTAGGGAAGCCCGCTAGAGTAGAGCTCTATAGCAGAGAGGAATATATAGAGGAAACCGGTGATGATACAACGGCTGCCCGTTATTCAGCCGCCAAGGACCGGATAGTCTTGTCGCCCGATATCGTGTATAGCGTAAGAAGCGTTCTTCATGAGCTGGCCCACCACTACCAGACTTCCCGGGACGGAGCTACTGAATTTGATAGGAAATATGATGAGTATACTGAGACCTATGGATACATCGATAACCCCTATGAGGTCGAAGCCGGGGATTTTGAGACGAAATGGTGGCCAGAGTTTGAGCGATTGTTGAAGAAGAAGCTGGAGGATAGTGGAATTGCCTGAAGATACTTCACGCCAAATTTGGAGTCAAGCAATAGTTACAGCCAATCTCTTTGTGGAGCTGGCCCTGCCTATACTGGTAGCAACAGCTATCGTGGGCCCGATTGTAGCCATCCTGGGCAAGGGGATGCTGTGGAAAGCCAAGTAGGAGGTAGAATTGCCTGACGGTCTGATAACTCCTGGACTGGTCCTGCAGGTGGCCGAGGCTGCTGAGGACTACAGGATAACACCCACGGAGTTTACCGAGGTCATGGGTACGATATCCTCAATATTCGTTGCGGCTTTTGTCTTCGGGTCTGCAGGCATGCTCTTGAGAGGACTAGCCGAAGGAGTAACATCATTTACTAGCGAGGAGTCAAAGCATCATAGTGGAGGCAACGTGGAGATTGAAAGGTATCATGGTGTGATAGTAGCGGTTGGAGGTACAAATACTAAAAGTCCTAATTTGCCGGATTGGAACCTCTCGTATGTTGAATATCCACCTGGTCAAATGAAAGAGTATAGAGCTGCGCTAATGAAGGCTCGGGTTAATATAGTCCGGGTTACAGATAGAAGAATTTATTTTGAGCAGGCATGATGACTAAGACATAACGCAATGGGAATTGTGTTCTTTTGGTTAAGGCAGAGTGGCAATAGCGGTTAGACCAAGCAAAAGGGAAATAGAGCGCCGGCAGGAACTCATTGCTCAATTCAAAGTTAGACCTCTAGCGGATAAGGAGGTCAGAGAGCTGTATACCACATTGCACAAGGAGCTTCACTATTCCTATGTGACGGGAGAAATCGGCTCTCTTGCGTTTTTCCTTATACATTTTGCTCTCGATCACCTATTTGATGTAGAGCAGAGGGGATTAAATAGATGGTAACATCGATTAGGCCAAGCATAGGTGGTTTCCTTCGGCCTTTCGGAGCAGCTTGGTTTATCATAGAGTTTCTAAAGGGCAACGGTCCTGAGGACTCAAAGCGAATAGACCCGGCTGAGGGACGTCCAATGACCGATATCCACTTTGAGTATAAGAGTGCCCTGCATCGAGCTCATGCCAGGGATGCAGTGGAACGACTGGAGGAGGCGCGAATAAGAAGGGGGCTGCCTGCCTTCACCGAGGAAGAATACAGAGAGTGGCTAGAATATTACCTCGGCCGTATCCCCTATAAAGAGCTCAAGATGCGGCACCACAGCTTCGTTAGCTACTTTGGAATGCTCAAACGGTTAGGCTGGGTAGAACAGGGGAAAGAAGAGCCGTCAGGTCCTCAAGAGTACCATCCGAATTTCCAACCACGACGGTACTACCATTTGACGGACAGGGGCAGGGCTGCCACTATGCCGGAGCTTTCAGACCCAATAACAACCTTGTATAATTACCCGAGGGAGATCCGCAGTGCCAAAAGTTATCATTATAGTCGTGCCAAGCGTTAGAAAAGCCTTGGTCTACCAATATTTGTTGGGCTATGCTCTTTAGTTTGCCCCTCGGGGTTCTCCATCTCTTGCCACATTCGCTTGCGCCATTCCTTCTCAATACCAAGAAGCCTATTACCAACTCTAGCTCTTAGGCCGTCAAACTGTGCTATCTCATCAAGCCACCGCAGTGCTACCTCAGCACGCCTTCGCTTAATACGGAGGTAAGGTAGAATATCTAAAAGAAACTCTTTCGCCACTTTCCTATCAGGCCCAAAGAAAACAGCACGGTAAGCTTGTTTTTCTGATTTCCAGTGACCACTCTTTTTAGGCTCTTCATACTTAGCACCCCAAGATGATACGAAGAAATCTATTACCTCCCTTTCAGTACTTACTATTTCAATATAGAGATAATAATGAAGCTTAGGTTGTATGCTTATACTACCTTCCCCATCAAAGAACCCCGCAGCCCAAGCCTTAGTGGTTACATGCATAATTTCATTATATCACTTCTCCCCAGGGGGAAGAAGGAAATAGCGCATTCCTCTTATATCTCATAAGCTCATTTTGTCTTATCATATTATTGTAAGCTCATTTTTGAGCCTGCACTTTAACAAACACAGTCAGGAATGACCACGAATAGGACACTACCTTTATTAGCTGAAAGTGGACTGTCTGACCGTCATATTGCCAGCTTTAACCCTAGCTAGGGGGGGTTACTCTCAATCTATATTGAGGGGGTAAAGAATAGTATGTTTGAAACTTCACCTAGCTACATAAAGCAGTTACTCCAGCCTAACGGCAATAAGAGGCAGGGAAGGCGAGTCTGGAGTATTGACCTTGAAACCGTCTGGCTTCCGCTCTTTCACGCAACCAATGTTATGGGTGATACTGCTATACCTTCAGAGGCACTAGGCGCACCAATAAGGCTATCCTATGATAGAGATGGTGCTGTCAAGTTCTCTAAATCAGGCAGACCTGTAACAAAAGTGGTGAAAGAGATTTCCCAAACAGTTACGCTTGTCCGTGAGAATATGGTAGCTAACCTTCAAGATTACACGCACCAAGTCGCAGAGGGTAAAGCCAGCGAGTATAAGGCAAGCGTTACCACAGCCTTGAAAGCTGGAAAGCCTATTCTGGATAAGGATAAGCTAGACCTTGATAAAGCTATCAAGGCTCAAATTGAACAGGCGTTACGGGAAGCGGAAGCCAAGCCAGCGGAAACCGAGCCAGTGGAAACCAAGCCAGCGGAAAACAAGCAGAAGGTGGCAGTTACAGCCTAAAATTAGGGTGTAACCCCCCCTGTCTAGGGTTAAAGCAATAGAAGGGGGGGTTATATGCCTAAATTATCCCTATTGCCTAAATGGGCAACCCCTGAACGTAGAACCAAGCTAGTTGAACTATTCTATCGTAGTGGCGGTTTCTGTATATTTGGCGAGCCTAACTGCACTATCCCTGAACATCATTACGAACTGTTTATTGAAGGTCTGATTACAGACTGGAAGGCTGATGACAGGGAAGCTAGAAGGCTTGAATATAGGCTTGAAAGCATACGCCTTCACAGCCTAGCAGAGCCAAGCCAGCCATTAAGAGGTAGATTTTCAGCTATCAGTAAAGACATTTGGAAGTCAAGCCAACCTCTTTACTATATTGAAGGTCTTGGCATAAGCGGACTAACCCTTCAGCCATTTGTTAGGGTTAGGTTAAGTTCAAGTTTTATGCGTTTATATGTCAATCTTGGTGAGGCGTTAAGAGGGGTTAGTAAGTCTAAAAAGCGGAAAGCCATACGATATGGTAAGCCGTTACCGAAAACGATTGAGCAAGCTATAAATCAGCTTGTCAGGACTTCAGTTTTAGACTATCTAGCCCATTGAGGCGGGAAAAAGTAAAAGACACCGCCAACACTGGGGGTGTCTTTTACTTTATAACCGACCCTTTCAGGGGGGGTGGTGCGCACATGCACCAGCCCCCCTCTTTTTGTGGAAATAAGCAAAGGAGTGAATGATGGACAAGAAAATAGAAAAAGTATTGAGGAAGATCCTGGGGAACAAGGAGTTTAATCGTTGGCAAAAGAGTAATCGCACCAAATAAGCCCAAAGAAAGGAGGCTGTATGAACGCACGCCTGAGTGACATCAGGCAACGGGCTAAAAGCCAGTACCAGAATCCGTACAAGGTCGGGGATATTCTGCACCATTCCTGGGGGTACGACCAGACTAACTGTGACTTCTATCAGGTGGTAGAGGTCAAGACCGCTTCAGTTGTACTCAGGAAGATTGCAGCCGAGACAGTACCCGGGTCGGAGGGGTTCATGAGCGAGTCGGTAATGCCGGTGAAAGACACCTTCATTGAGAAGGGGCCACAGGCATTGACCAAGCATGACTACGACATCTCACCTCAGAACCCCACCATCAAGAAGCGAGTCTGTTTCTATGTGCAAAATGACGGCACGCTGAAGTACTACGTCTCGGTGCCTTTCGGCTGGTGTGACCTGTGGAAAGGCAAACCCGAGTATTCTTCCTGGTACCATTAAGCCCGTTGCAAAGAGAGGAAGCGGGAGCAGAAAGGAGGTTAGTATGCCACTGAAAGACCTCAGAGGTAAGACTGTCTACGAGCTGGAGCAAGAGGACTTTGAGAAGCTCTTTTGCCGGCAGTGCCGTGAATCTGAGGATTGTTTGAAAGACGATAAGAAGATAATCGCCTGTAAGGCTTTCGTGGATAGTGGTCTTTGGGACCAATTTTACCGCAAGTAAAAAATTGAATAAGGGAGTAGGTCAATATGGAAATCCCAGTGACATACCAATGTTGGGGCTGCGGCTCCGAGAAAACCGAGTACGAAAAGGCCGAAGAGCCTATACCGGCAAAGACGGTCTGGAATCTGTGTCCAGACTGTCGGGAAAAGAAAAGGAAAGGAGGTGAGACCGTTGAAATTAAGGCTACCTGAACACATGGGAATACTTAACAGTGTTCCTGAGCAGGATCGCCCGAAGGGGGAGGAGGAAGTCAGGTTCTGGCAGAGTGTTGCCCACGAGCTGGCGCAGATGATGAGGTGCGCCTCGCAGGTCGAAAATGCTGAGGTCGTGCTGAATGATGTGAGACAAGCAGGCTCCCAGTATATCTGGGAGTTCTATGTCAATGACCTATCTCTCCCCAGGGCAGAAGCATATAACTGGCACGGGCAGAACGTCAGCCAGTGGCTCTATGCCGGTGGCCTTCTGCTCAATGATGGTCGGGTTTCACTACACCACTAAAAAGAATTTTAGCTGCTAATAGCATCAATTAGCATCATTTTTAACATCAGTAAAGGAGGTGAAACGTGGCTGAAACCAGCAAATTCCCCCTTGGCACGATGGTTATGACCTGCGGGGTGGCCGACAAAGTAGCCGAAGACTCCGGATTCTCCCAGTTTGTCTTTAAGTCCTTAACAAGGCACGCAAATGGGGACTGGGGCGATATGTGCCAAGAGGATAAGAACGAGAACGAGCTGGCATTAAAAGCTGGCACCCTGCGGATATTCTCCGCCTATGAAAACGACGGCATGCCTAAAATCTGGATAATCACCGAGGCAGACCGCAGCGCCACAACCATACTCTTCCCGGATGAATATTAACCCTCTTCTTTGAAGGAGAGGGGGAAAGGAGGAAGGTTGTCGAGCAACTTTGAACAATTCAGCACCTACCAGCTAGAAAAGTGCAAAGAGGCACTTGAGAAGGTTAAGAAGAATCGGTCAGGTGGGCTACTGGTGCCTGAGCAGAAGGCACTCGACGACATCTTGGCCGAACTTGAGCGTCGGGCTGACATCGATTATTGCAAAGCCCATGACTGCTGAAAGGAGGTGAGACATGGACCTGCTGTGCCAAAGGTGTGGAGAGCCCTGGGACTTCTTTTATATCACTGATGAAATGACGGAAGAAGAACGCCAGGATTTCCATGCCGGCAGAGGCTGCCCGTGCTGTAAAAACAAGCCTGATAAGGATATCCATATGTCGCCCAGGCAGAAGGATGCTGTCACCATTCAGGCAGCCATGAGGGACGTGCTTGGAGATGACATTGATGGTCTGGCAGCCGAAATGGAAGACCTGGGATTCACATAGAAAGGAGGTGAACTATATGGTCAGAGTATTCGTCTATGACGGACGGGAGTATCCGGATCCAGATTCCAACATGCCGGTAGAAAAAGTCCGGCAAACCATGGCCAGTCTCATGCCCGAGCTGGCCAATGCCGAAACAAAGACAGAGAAGCGCGGAAACGACGACGTCTTTATCTTCGAGAAGCGCGTAGGAACGAAGGGATAACATGGACAAATTCGCTGATATTGACAGGATTGTCTCTGCCTTGAAAAAGGTGCCGGCCAAGAGCCTTCTGATAATCGAGTTGGCCAATATCATACCAATCGTCCACGGCCAGCCCGATATCCAGGTACTGAAGGCCAAGCAGAAGGAAATCCAACTGGCCGCTACTGAAGCCAAGGCCTACGGCGGGGCCACTCTCCATGCGGTAAGCGCCCTATCACGCGTCAAGTCTCTTGACGAGGAGTAACCATGTGGGATCTTAACTCAATCATAGCACAAAATAACCATGCCGCTGTCACCGCAATGATGAACGCGGAGAGGGTGGAAGTCGCGGATAATCCGACTCCCGATGTGTGGCCGCTGTCCTACCTCGAGCAGAAGCTGAAGGTAGGCCCCCCCATCCTTTCCGAGATAGTCAACGGCTACATCGATATCGAGTACATGGAGCGTTTCCTCAACCTTATCCGGGACTTTCTACCCGAGCACGAGGCCGATATACTCTCCAAGCCGCGTAATCAGAGGGCGTGGCGCTTCTGCCGGTTGTTCGACAAGAAGTACTTCCCCCTGGGAGTAAGCAATCCAGAATTCGGGATCCATGACCTTCTATATCGGCTGCCAGTCCAGCTCATGGGAATGTCCTACAACGTCTACCACGACCTCGATATGCGCCAGGGCTACATGCTGCTGATGTCGCTCGTTCCATACCCTTATGAGGGCGACGAGCGCGACATTGAAGACGACGCCGTTCCCTTTGACCTAGCCGATACAACCGGGAAAAAGTCCAAGTGGCAACCTCGACAGTCTGACGTTGACTGGTTGAGGCAGCTGGTTATACAGCTGACTGACGGCGGTACCTGGATAGCGCCCATGGGCTTTGAAATTACCAAGGACAATAACCAACATCTAACGCTGAGACAGGCCGTGAATACCGAGGATGTTCAGGAAGTCATCCGCCGGACTGTCTTAATCGGGAAAAGGCTGGGCATCGAGATTGAGGTGAAGGCCGGCCGCAGCGCCGAAGAAAAGCTGCAATCAGGCGCCCGGGTAGTACTGCTCGAACAGGTTGGCAGAATAGTCGGCAACGACCTGGTCAAGCGGATCCCCGCGGCGGGCTGGTACAACAAACAGCTGCACCTTATGACTGACCGGAGCCGCTATGCCGGCGTCGGAGAATTCGCCGACTGGGCGCTGTCCGACACCGGTCTTACTGTCCTGGACCATAACTATGAAGATTGTGAGTACAGAGAAGGAGAGACGGAGCCCCTCTTCAAGTGGACTTGCGCCAATGTTGAGGAGCTGGCAGAGCAATGGCCCAGGGTAAGGAAGGTGCGCAAGAAAATCAACCATATTGTCGAATGGCTCGAGTGGGTGCCCGAGGAGCGGTTCAGGGAGCTGCTGGAGTTCCTGTTGAAAAAGGCGGAAAAGCTGCCCCCTCCCACACCGAGGCACCCATATGAGCCGTGGGAGCATATGTGCCAACTAGACACGTTGGCAGAGGAGGACGATGAGAACGAAAACGAAGAATTCGAACGAGAGCTTGCAATGGGCAATACCTGAAGAACTGGGGGTACCTCCGGACACCCTCAGGCTGCGCCTCGACTTCTTCCACCAGGCGGTGGAAATGACCCTGTTCGAAGGTGACGCCGTTGAATCGCGGATGGTGTCGGCTCTTGATGTCGCCATGGTGCTGGCCGGCGAGCTAAACTTCTCGTCCGGCCTGCTGCCGGAGAATACCCTGTGGTGGCAGAACACCAGGGCCGGGGGCGTATGGGCGATATACGAGCCGCCCAAGGTCCGCAAGGTGGCTATCATGCTGAAAGTGGGCGAGCCGCCAGAGCGGTTGACGATACCGCTGCCGGGGTTCATCTTCCTGTGCTCGCCGGGCAAGCCGCCCTGGGTGTACGGGGTGAGGGAGAAGCCCACCAAGGAGGATGATAACGTCTACAAAGCGCCTTTACTGAACATCTTCGGAAACGGCCGGTCCTGCCCGGGCAATAACGAGTACCCGCAGCGGGTCAACGACATAATCGAGAACTTCTTCATCTCCTTCTTCAGCCACGAAGGCGAATTATCAGGCCGGTCGCAGAAGTTCCCGAATAACGTGCACATGCTCTGGAGATATCTTAACGGCAAGCAGCACTTTCCGATGGACGACATGGTCAAGCATGGCACGGTCAAGGACTTAATGATTATGGGAGCGGCTGAATGAGGCTCGTTGGTTACCTAACGCAATATCCGGAGGGCACCGTCGGCGAAAGAGGGGTGTGCTTCAACTATATCCTAGCAGCCAATGGCATATTCGTTGAGGCTGAAAGCCCGGTCATCGCCGCGCGGATCCCCGCGGCCGACTGCGAGATAAGGGGACTCGCTCCGCTTGAGCCGAAAGTCACACTGACGTATGGCAGCATCCCGGAGCGGTTCTGGGACCTAGCGCTTGACGTGTTCCTGGCAAACCCAGAGATAGAGCAGTACTGCGCCGTGATTGGCGCTGCCGGCTACCACTTTTACGTGCCCCAGCAGGAGAAGAAGGAGGCCAGTGTAATCTACCAGATGGGCACAGGCGTAGTACTCGACCTGCACTCCCATGGTCACATGCTGGCCGGCTTCAGCTCCAAAGACAATGACGACGACCAGGGACTCAAGTTATACGGAGTAGTCGGCAGCCTCCATGAGGTACCCGTAGTCAAGTTCCGGGTCGGCGTATACGGCTACTTCATGGAGCTGCGCTGGAAAGATATCTTCTCTGGCACAATAGCCGGTGCATTGGAAGAATACGGATACGAGGAGGTGAAAACAGGTGACCTATGTAGTGAACCCGGAGCAGCGTGCCCGAAACTGGAGAATCCTGGTCGTCGGGTGCGGTGGCACTGGTGGCTACGTCGCTGAAGGTCTATGCCGGCTTCTCATCGGCAGTAATGTTCCACTGGTCTTGATAGACGGTGACCGGGTGGAGCCGCACAACATCCGCCGGCAGAACTTCTATCCGGGCGACGAAGGCAAGTTCAAGTCGCAGGTCCTGGCCGAGCGCCTGGCGCGGCAGTTTAGCAGGAGCGTAGGGTACTGTGTCTGGCCTTACGATAGCGAGCTGGTAGGCGAGAACTGGGGCCAGTACATGCATACCAAACTCGCGCAGGGCATAATTATCGGCTGTGTCGATAATGCCCCCGCCCGGGCGAGCATAGCCAACCGGTGGAACTTTGGCAACTGGTGGATTGACGCCGGCAACGGGCGTTCCTCGGGCCAGGTTCTCATCGGGAACGCCGCCACTATCGAGCAGCTAGAGGCTGGCTTCCATCAGGACGAGCATGAGGTAGACCGCCTGCCGATCCCGTCGCTGCAGCTCCCCGCCCTGCTGGTGCCGACACCGGAGCCGGCGGTGCCGAGAGACTGCGCCGAGGCGGTGATTGCTGATGACCAGAGCCCAGTTATCAACCAGGCTATGGCCAATCTCGTAATCCAGTTCGTCTATCGATTGCTGACCCGGCGGCTAACATGGATGGGTGCCTACATAGACCTGGATGCCGGCACTTTCCAGACCGTGCCGACAGAACCCGTGGTAGTCGCCCGTATGTTAGGGGTGAAGGTCGACACCCTTATGGCTAACCGTTGCAGTCTGGGCAACAGGTATTCGCTAAGAAGGTAAGAAAGGAGGTGAACTCATGCTAGATCCCGAAACAGCAGCACAGCCAACCATGGACCCAGAGGATGAGAAGGAACTCGAGGAACTTGAGGAGCAAGCAGAGGCGGGAGAAGACGAACCGGGGGACGAAGCAACCGGAGAAGGTGATGAGGCCGCCAATGAGCCCACAGAACCGTCGGCCGCTACGGAAGTAACCCCGGCTGAGCCAGCGGACGCTGAGGCGAAGCCCACCGAGCCCAAGTCCAACGAGATGAAGGTCCTCATTGCGATCGATGGGGAAAACATCATGGTAGGGGTCAAAACGCCCGACACTGACCCGATCTTTACCAAAGTCGAGGGCGGGCTGGCCGCTGCCCTCCAGCGGGTCCCCGAACTGATTGAGGATGCCAAGGCAAAGTGGGCCACCAGCCCCAGGAACCCGAAGGCAAACCTTCCCGAGCCACCGGCACCGGCCACACCAGCTCGGACAACTTCGGCCGCGGCTCCATCGAAGCCAAAGCAACCGAGCTTCTTCTAGAGAGAAAACCTTCCTATGGGTTGGCCGCCATAGGGGAAATAAGTGGCCAGAAAGGAGGTGATTCTTATGGAAATCCAAGTTGCCAAGCTCAGAGAGGTCCTGGGCGTATTAAAGCCGGCAGTACCTCGCAAGACGAGTCTCCTGATTCTAACGAATGTCCTGGTAAAAGAAGGGCAGATTGTCGCAACCGACATGGATTCTATGATTCTTCTCAACTTACCCGAAGCGGATGAGTCGTTCCTGCTCCCCTACGCGGAAGTGCTCAAAATGCTCCAGTACGTGCCAGGAAATGAGTATCTGAATATGCACGCCAAGCGGGGCAAGCTGACGCTAACCTGGTCTGCGGGCAGCGCCACCTATCCCACTCAAAACATCGAAGAGTTTCCTTCTATACCCGAATTTGAGGTTAAAGTTGAAGCTACTCTCGATGGTGACACGTTCATGCCAGCTCTTATTTCGGCACTACCCTACACCGCCACCGGTACCGATCGGCCTGTGCTCAATGGAGTTACGGTAATATTCGGCGAACCCATCGAAGTCGCTGCCGGAGACGGCTTCCGCATGGCCCACATCGTCCTGCCGCTACGGTTTCCGGAGGAGCATGTTACCGTCATACCCTCCGGTTCCGTCTCAACACTCATGCACGTGTGGGAGAAAACACCACGGACACCCACTAAAGCGGATGCCCTGGTGCCGATTGTGATGGCCAAGAGGCATATCCAGGTTGCGCTTGATGGCAAGAGAGGCCTGAAGGTAACGTTTGGGCCAACAGCTTCAGTCATCGTCAAGCTAGTCGAAGGGAATCCTCCAGCATGGCTGAAGCTCATCCCCAAGGAAGAGCCGGTGCTGCAGGTCCAGCTCTTTGCCCGCGAGTTTGAAGCGGCAGTACGACGCGTCAGTAATGTGGCGCATCAAAGCTCCGGCATCGTCCGCCTTCAATTCAACGTTGATTCGGCCACGGTTTCCGCCAGGGCTGACGGGCGAGAGGTTACCGCTAATATCTCTGTCCTGGACGCAAAAGGAACGCCAAACAGACTCGCCCTGAATGTCAGTTATCTCACCGAGTACCTCAGCAATAAGGATGGCATAGTATCGATGTCCTGGACCGGGAATACGGCGCCGGTAGCCTTCCAGCACAGTAAAAGCCCGAAAGTTCTCATCATGCCGATGGAGGCAAAGTGGGACGATGAGCAGCCGGCAGTTCAGACCAAACCGGAAGCTTCGGTAGAGGCAGGCGAAGTAACACCGACCGAAGTAGCCCCAGCCCCAGCAACCTCTAAACCTCGGAAGCAGCGGGGCAAAAAGGAAAATAAGTAACAGACCGAGGGGGTGTGGGATCGCCTCCCACACCCCCAAATTAAATTAAAGGGAGTTAATTAATGGGTAAACAACTCAGCTACTTCCCACCGGAGCCAGTTAGGTTTGAGGTTAAAATGACGACCTACATCTATCTTCGGCCAGATGGGAAGTGCGTCCATTCTAACGCCGGTGGGGGATTTGTAGGCCAGGAATATGAGCATGATGACCCCAACTGGCAACCACCCGAGGACTGGCCCTACGAAGTCAGAGACTTGAGAAAGGAGAAAAACAGTGCGTGAGCTAGCACAACAAAGAGGAGCTGGGGAATTGCACGACTCTAAGTTTATATCGGCAGCGGAAAAAAGAAAGGTACTGAAGCAGTGGACGAACTTCCTAGAAAGCGGGTGCACCCGGGAGAAATTCACCAAATCTCTGTACAACCACCTAATCATGCACTGCTCCTTCATCGCTCATTATAGCATCCATGGTTTCTATGAAACCTACTTCGTGGAAGGCGATGATACCGTTCATTTCCTCTCCCAATTTGACGACAGCCAGGGCATGCCCAGGTCGGTCGAATACGGCATGACTTACTGGCTTACCGGCGAGGAATACCATGATATCAACTCCGAGATGGTTCGCATCGCCGGTAAATATATCCCGCTGCTGACCAAGCGAGCCAGTGCCCGCCAGAAGTCCGCCGATATCACCCGGGCCAGGGCGCTGCTGGCGAAACATGGAATCAAAATGCCAGAAGAAGCCGATGTTAATTAGCCGAGGAACAGGGGAGGCAAGTTTGAACTGGTCGCCGATGGGAGCGAAAAAGGCTCGTTCAAAATTGTGAAGCACATCTCAAAAGAGAGGAGGTGAAAAGTGATTAGAGCTCACGATGTAGTCTATCTACTGACTAGAGAGAATGTTCTAGATTGTGCCAAGGAAATGGGCATCCCTGAAGAGGTGATAACCGATGACGTCCTCTACAAAGTCAAAGAAGGGCTAGAAGGTGCTTGGGAGGGATGGACTGAAGTTATTAAGGCAGCTATCAGCTTCGCCTTGAAGAGCTAGAACGAAGGGGGGTGAAAAAAGAATGACCGAGGTTACAGTTCGCCAAGAGGAAATAGAGGTAGAGGGGAATCGCTTTACTGTCACCCACATACCGACCGCTACCTCCGGGAGCTGGTTCACAGTTCACGATGTCTGTGAGGTGTGGGCGGCCGTCGCCATAGACCTAGATGGCACAGTTATTGGCTGGCGGAATCCGCCTGACGAGACGCTTCGCGCGGGGATAGAAGAAGCCATTAAAAAGGCTTTTGGTATCCCTGACGAATTCTAAAGCAAGCCGCCGGCACCAAAAACTGAAAGGGTGACCACGCCCAGAAAGGAGGGTAAACTATTGTCAAAAAGCATCCGTGATAAGGCTTGCGAGATACTTCGCAGGACCCGGGACGGGGAGGACCTGTCTCCCGAGCACCTATGGATGGTGCAGGAGATGGTCAACGGACGCCTGAACGAGCTGGGGGAACAAGAGTTTGAAAAGCTCTATCAGCTCGCACTGCAAGGCTATAAAAAGCCCTGGTTTCACGGCATCGAAAACTTGACCATAGACCACGCGGGGTATGTGTTCTGGAAGGGTAAGGTCGTCGAACATTACAACTCACCCTGGAAGTGGTCGGCGGAAGCGAAAGCAGCTGCCGAAGATCTCGCCCGCCGATGCCGGCACCTAGAAAGCCTCGGTGTTGAGCCTACAACCACATCCGCTGTGTGGGAGTGGGAGAAATACTAGCACATGGAAGGAGGTGAAGAGGTGAAAGGTCGTGTAAAAATGGTTAACCGGCTCCGGATAAGCCAGGGGAGTGACGGTCTTTTCCGCGTCAGGTCTCCGGAGAAACCCCCCAGGGTTCTCAAGGAAGCCAGGACGGAACTTGAGGCTTATCGCTGGGCGCATAAGTGCCGGCGTTACGCTAAAAAGGAACCCCCATGGGCGCCGTGGGAGCTGGACTTCCTGCATGACAATTACGGCCGGATATCCCAGGAAGAGATCTGCAAGGTACTGAACCGGTCGCCCAATGCCCAGAAGATAAAGGCATACCGCCGGTTCCGGATGAACCAGAAGACCAACATCTACACAGCCCGAGCGGTGGGCAAGGAGTTGGGGCTGTCCTGTGCCAAAATCGTCGTCGCCTGGCATGACCGCGGTTACCTGCAGGGGAAATTGGCGCCATTTGATAATGGAGCCAACCACGTCTGGTTCTTCGACTACGACGATATCATTGAATGCCTGCGTCAGCGCCCGTGGCTCTGCCGGCTGAAAAGGATGCCGGAATCTTACTTCCGGACGGTCGTGCGTGAAGAGTGGGAGAAGAATCCTTGGTATAACCGGCAGGAGGCAGCGCAATTCCTCGGGCTGGTTACCAATGGTCCGATCTATCGGTACATCCAGAGGGGTTGGCTGCCGGCGGTCCGGCGACCCATGGGCGGTGGCAAAGGCGAATGGATTCTGCGGCACTCCGACCTGGCTGAATTTCAATTGCACGACCCCCGCCCGGCTCATCGCAAAAGTGCTACGGTAGCTGATGCTATCAATACCCACATGAGGCAAGCGGAGGAAAAGGCTTTCAACGCACTGTCCAGGGGGAGGTGGCAGATGTTCGGTTACTGGGCAAGTGTGTGGACACATTTTAATGCAGTGAATAAGAGGGCGCCATCACCCTTTAAGGAATTGATGGAATACGCTCAGAACAGAAAGGGGGTGAGCAATGAGCAAGGACGGTCAGAGAGGGATGTTCCAGGGCGAGGAGCTGAAAGCAATGCAGGCGGAGCCGGGCAAAAAGACGGCGAGACACTTTGACCTCGATAGTGCCATAGGTGAGCTCGTCGGAACCCTGACGGACCCAATCATCGCCTGGCCCGGCGGCTGGATGGACTCCATCCCGGAGAAAGTCAAGGACCAGATACCACTTCAACGCATGATCGTGGAAATGCAGTATCAGCGCGGCTTAATACCGGAGAGAACCGCCACCGATGCCGAGGCAGTGGCTTACATGTTTCCGAGAACCATGGAAGCGCCGCTGGACCGGGACTGGACAGACATCTATCTTTACCTCGGCAACCAGATGGCTAAATCCTATGGTACCGAGGTACCGGACGATATTAAAATGGACAGCCTGCCCGAGGACCTGCAGCGGAAGCTCGACCACCTGAAACGCTGGATTTACGAAAAGCGGGTAGCAGCTCGCAAGGCCAGAGAAAGGCAGGACCGGAAGGAAATGAAGGAGGCGGAGAAGCCCGAGTCCCCAGAGTTCGTCCAGCACACCTTCGACCTAGACTAGGAGGCTTGACATACAAAGTATTACTGGGTAGAGGACGCGGTAAAGCGGCCGCCGAAAGAAAGGAGCTGCAGCCGGCATTGTTTGACTTATAATGCGGGAATTAGAAAGGAGAAGAAAATGGACTTATTTCCGTGGCTGGCTATCGCTTGGAAAGTCGCACTAGGGATGCTCCTGCTGATCATCCTGGTGATAGCCTGGCTCATGTGGAGACTGGGAAAGGGGAAGTAGACCCCAGGTAAGTAGATCACCGTTCAGGGGCCGGGGTAAAATCCCGGCTCCCCTTTTTTGTCTCTGGTGGGGCTACTATCCTAGTAGCTTGTGCACCTACCACTAGGCGAGCCATCCTACGACAGTCCTTCACCCCACTGAGCCTTAGCTTGCCAAAAATGATTCGCCCCAGGCTGTAACGTTTTATTCCGGCTTATTCGTCCTCGACCTGGGGCATTCGCTATAAAAAATTTATCCTAGTGTGTAATTAAGGTTACCATAGGAAAACCATCTTGTCAACCTCACCGTCCCCCTCTCCTTTGAAGGAGAGGGGGATTTTATGACAGGTGTCAAGAGAGATGACAAAGGGGGGCGTCGCCCCTCTTAAAACAAAGGTAGGATTCCATTCGCACCCTCAGAAAACGCCTAGATTTTGATTCTGTGAGGTCTAGGCTCAGGAAATAGGGGCTCCAGTAACAGTACTTAGCCTGGAGCCCCCTTTTTTGTCCTTTTTATCAGTTAAATCGGATAAAACTCCCTAAACTCCTGGCCCGAGCTGGGCGGTCAGGGAAGGGAAATAAAGGAGATTCTTATTGCTTGGTGACCTCGGTCTCCTCTTGTTTCTTCTTCCAAAACATTAACCTCTTCCAAAGCATCCTTCGACCTCTAACCAAGAAGAAAATGAGCAAGCCCGCTACTATCACTCCGCCTATAATCCCACCAATCAGAGGCCAGTTGATTGGTGGTTTCTCTGGTGGTGCTGGCACTTCCTCCGGCGGCGCTGGTGCTGGTGCTGGCGGTGGTGGCGCAGGCGCTGGTGCTGGCGGTGGTGGCGCAGGAGCTGGTGCTGGTGCTGGCGGTGGTGGCGCAGGAGCTGGTGGTGCTACTACGGAAAAACTACCGCTTAACCCATCTATGGCCACACTGTAGCTGCCAGCTTCCTTTCTGGCAACACTAAAGGTAACCGTCTGACTACTACCAGCGGCAATAGTTACACTCTTTTCTGCCTCCTCCCCATTTAGCTTCAGAACTGCCGTATAGCTCCCTTCCCTGCCACCGGTATTGGCCACCGAAACACTAACTTTTACCTTTTCTTCAGGAGCAACCTCAGTTGGCGAGATAAACAGCGAGCTGCAGGTGAAAGCAGCCGGTGGCATGCCAATAATGGCAAAGGTGGTGAAGTGGCTAATCAAAGCGGTGATAGTGTTCTTCTCGGTGTCAACCACGCATTCGAGTTCTACCCATTGAGGAGGGACCATCGTCTTATCATAGTAGGCGATAACCATATCCTCCTCAGCAACACCTTCAGGAATGTCGGCCGGGTCATAGCTAAAGGTTAAGGTTACGGGTGGGTCGAAGGTGATGCCATCAGGCCCAAAGTCATAGACTAGGCCGATAACATGGGCATCCGTGGGGGGCGGGGGCGGCTCGTCCATTTCCAGCATAGTTATCTTGGTGAGACAGCCCAGCTCCTCAGTCAGGCACACTGTGTCCTTAGGGATAGTAAGCGTGCATAATCCATCCTCAGAGGTGACAATCGCAGACCTGGTGAAGCGACACCCAGTGCCAACCATGCCCCTGACATCAGTAGTGCCCGGTGGCAGTGGCGGTATCCCCCCACCTCCACCTCCAACTCCAACAGGAGCGCGTGCAGCCGCCGTGGTGAAGGTACTATCTAGACCATAACCTGTGCCATCACCATCTGCCTTGGCTCTGAAGTGGTAGGCGGTAGCTGGATTTAAGCCGCTTAAGGTAGCACTAAAGACACCTGTCTGGTTAACGGACACCACTGTAGTTGTATAGCCATAGGTTGTGCTAGTTCCCCACTCAAAAGAGACACCCACCGATTGAGCAGTGCCTAAATCAGTCAAATCGCCATTTAAGGTAGCCCCACTGGTAGTTACGGATGAAGCGTCACTGGTGGTCACCAAAGGCAGCGAGACAACATTAACCTCCATCTGGACGGTAGTATTATCGCTATCCGCTGGGGGAAGGTCATTGGCCAGAACTACAGGCATGCTCAAGCCCAGAAGTGCCAGCGACAGTATTATCGGTAAGGCTAGTCTCTTCATGCTCTCCTCCTTACCAGTACAACAATCAGAGTAACTACTACCACCATCCCAGCAATAATACCGACCACCGGGATTATGGGGAAATTTTGAGTAGATGGTGCTGGTGCCCGAGGGGGTAGAGGTGCTGAGATTGCTTCGGTCTTAGATTCTTCGGCCTTAGATTCTTCAATCTTAGATTCGGCTGCTGGTTCCAGTTCTTTTGTCGCTGGCTCCGGTGTTGGCGCCGGCTTCGGTGTTGGCGCTGGTGGTGGTGCTATTGCCTCTGGCTCATTAGTTGCTGTTGAAGTTGTCGCCGTCGGCTGAGACTCCTCAGGGAGTGCCAGCACCGGGGGTTCGCCTTCTACCAGGTTGGTTACTGTGGCTCTGACCTTTATCCCCGTAGCTACTGTCCCGCCGGTCATCGCCAGAAACCTTATCTTGCCTTTATATATCTTAGAGCCAAGGGATTTATCACCGTAGAAGGTCAGTTCCACCGTGGTACCCTCATCACCGGCGGCAACGGAAACTGTTGTCGGCTCTACTCTTAACGGTATATCCTCAAGGCTAACCTGCAGGTCACCGGTAAAGTCATACACGGCGAATTCTACCTTGGCACTTCCTTCAGCCGGTACATCAAACTCAATTGAAGGTGGGCTGATGCCCAATGCCAGTGCCGGGGCAGCACACAATAATATTAACATTACTGCTATCGCTAATGCAGCAATCTTCTTCACTATTCACCTCCATCTGGGGAAGTGGGGGGGTGGATTTTGGACCACCCCCTCCAAATTTTTCAGCTTACGGCAACGATGGTGTAGCCCAGAAGATCAGGGTAGCCGTCTCTGGACCTTTAGCACTGTAGTCTCTCGGCACCTGCAGCTCAGTTGTAAGCGAGACAGGCTCTCCGCCTTTTAAGCCATCTTTTCCAGGCCAATTACTAGGTGGTGGTGAATAACCAGCTAGCCGCAGGTAGTCAAATACCGTTCCTGATCTGTTCAGCTCTGCATCCACATCCACTGTTACCGTGCCCGTGTTCGTCACAGTAATGGTATCTCCTGGAACATTCTCTCCGGGCATGACAGTGCCGAAGTTTAGACTGGGCGGTGTAACCGAGATACTGAGTATCTTTGGAACGTTAACAGTTGTCACCACTACTGAGCCGGAGGTAATCAGGTCAGTCTCGGGACCACCGATGGCGACCAGGTTGTACTCGAAGACGTTGACGTTCTCGCCGTAAGCGACAAGGTCGACAGTTATAGGCCCCTCAACGGCTCCAACAACAGAGAACCCGCCGCGGCTTATGATTTTAGCGTCGTCTTCACTGCGTAGGTTCGACTTGGCGAGCATGATAACTCCCTCATCGCCAAGCACGCAGTCCGACGTTGGGCGAGGGGCCTCCAGAGGTAGTGTCGAAGTTCATGGCGCCGGAGGCGGTGATTTTCCAGCTGCCCTCCCCAAGTTCAAAACTCTTGATAGGGTCCGCAGCCGCATAACCGGGACTCGGGGCTCCGTGGGGGGGAGACGATACGACGTGCACACCACTAGGTGTGACACCGATGGCGACCAGGTTGTACTCGAAGACGGTCCCGCCGTAAACGACAAGGTCGACAGTTATAGGCCCCTCAACGGCTCCAACAACAGAGAACCCGCCGCGCCTTATGATTTCAGCGTCGGCTTCACTGGCCAGGTTCGACTTGGCGAGCATGATATTGCCAGCACGCAGTCCGACGTTGGGTGAGGGGCCTGCATGAGTAGTGAACCTGTCGAAGCTCATGGCGCCGGAGGCGGTGATTTTCCAGGTGCCCGCCCCAAGTGCAAAACTGTCGATAGGGACCGCAGCCGCATAACCGGGACTCGGGGGGCCTCCGTGGTCAGGAGACGACATGACCGTCACACCGGGCGAAGCCCCCGCCGGCACCGCTGCCACCAAGCTGAAGGATAGCACCAGCACAAGGGCAAACAGAATACTAAAGATTTTCTTTTTCAATTTATTACTCCTTTATTAGATTTTTGCTTTTTATATCAATCGGTCTTTCCCGAGCGTCCACAGGTCTTTCCCTATTGTCCTTTGTTATAGGCATTACCCCCTTTCCTCGGTGCCGATGGCTTATTTCTGATTGGTGCCGATGGCTATATACTTCAACGCGGAGAAGATAGCGAGCATAGCCCGCTGCACTTGGGGAGGCTCTTGTGATAATGCCATAGCTACACTGGGGTCCAGTTTTCCAAACTGAGCTTGCCTCTCTTCCGCGCTGGAAGGTGGAGGAGAGAGGTAGTCAGCAAGATGAAATAACTCACCCTCACCAAAGCCTAGAGGCTTGGCCAGTTTCCGCAGAATGCGGGCCGAGGGAAAGCGATCCCCTCTCTCTATGCGACCCAGGTGGGACGTGGATACCCCTGTAGCAGTAGCCAGCTCCATTAGTGTCAGCGGTATCATAACCCTTCGCTGCTTTAGTATTTTGCCGAGGTCATTATCTGTGGTCATTCCTCTGGCTGGTCATCCCTTCCTTCTGAGCAGCGAGTTCACCCTGGCGACCAGCTCCCTCCTGTTCGGGGGCTTGACGATATAGGCATCAGCCCCCAGCTCAAGCGTCTCCGCCAGATCATCCTGACCGCCGAGGATGATAATCGGTAAATAGCTTGCTTGGCGGATGCGCAGGCAAGCATCTTCTCCTTTCACTGGCGGCAGGTCAGTACTGGCAATAATCACATCCGGATTCATCTCATATATCTTCTTTAAGCCATCAGCGGTGTCGGCAGCCTCTACTACTTCATACCCGGCTTCTCGCAACCCTCCGGCTACCTCTGCCGCTAGCGCTTCGTCCTTTTCAACAACAAGAACAAGTGCCCTTTTCATCACGGCATGTCCTTAAATTTAGGCTTTCCCAAGGTTGCTTCCAGTCTAGCATGCGAAAGGTGGAAATTCGGTGCCCAAAGTGCCCGGCCAGGTGGGAATTTGGTGGATAATTGGTGCCAAATTGAGAAAAGCCCAGGTAAGTGCCCCAAGTGATAACGGGAAGAATTACGGGATGAGGTTAATAGACGATATCCTGAGCTTGTTACTTAAGATAGACCTTTTCTGGGGACGACGCTGGACACCTGAGGATGAGGGATTTTGACCGGCGTTGACTAGACAGGTCTGACGAACCTATAGCCTATCCCCCGTTCACTGAGGATCATTTGTGGGTTATCAGGGTCTGGCTCAAGCTTGCAACGGAGACGATAAATGTATTTTTTGACAAAGGTGTGGTCATTGACATATACTGAGCCCCACACTTTTTCCAGTAAGAGTCCATGGGGAAGCACACTGCCCTCATTCTTTGCCAGTTCTACCAGCAGACCATACTCAATAGGGGTGAGCTTGACTTGTCTCCCGGAAAGTAAAACCTCGTGCGTGCCAAAATTAATGGTTAAACCACCGATAAAAAGCGTATCCCCCCGCTTGAAGCCAAGTCCGTAAGTGCGGCGGAGTAATGCCGTTACCCTGGCTATTAGCTCGATAGGGCTGAATGGCTTGGAGATATAGTCATCAGCCCCTGCCTCTAATACCATAGCCCTGTCAATATCGCTCTGCCCTTCAGTAAGGATGAGCAGGGGAACAGCAGAGAACTGCCGAATCTTACTGATCAAGTCCTGAGCCTCTATGTCAGGTAGAGAGGAGGCTGCCATAACCAAATCAGGCGTCTCGGTTACTATCATCTCTATCCCTTTTAGCCCCTTAGCCGCCGAGACGATGATAGCCTCCGGGTACCTTACCTGTAGGCAAAAGGAAATGTCTCTGACGACCTGCTGGTCTTCAATTACCAGGACTTTCATCATCACTGCACCTTGTTAATTATCACGGAGATATGGGTCTCCTTTCTACGAAGAAAGTGGCCACACTTTACGCACCGGACATTATCCAGTGGGCTTAATTTCCCGCATTTGGGGCAGGTTACCTTTTCCTGCTTCATCGAACTATTTCTCAATTTGCTTCCTACCGAGAGGGTCAAGCTGGCTACACCTTTGCTTCCTCTGAGGCTGGAAATGCACCAAGCTGGTCCATCATGCCGAAGGCATAACCGCCTTTCCGCTCCAGATCCTCGAGGAGCCTAGTGAGGTCAACCCTCTTCTGACTTTATCCGCCTCGTCGCAGTGATTCGGTTGGCCTCTAGATTTAATCTATTGACGTCATCCTCGGTAAAGAGCCTCCAACTCCTTCTATCTCTGTACTCAGGCAATTTTAAGTCCCCCTGCCTTAGCCACCGAAGTAAAGTGGACCTGCTAATTCCAACCATTCGGCAAGCCTCCGAGATTCTGTAGTACCTTTTACCATTTATCACTACGGGCATTGCTACCTTATTGTCCTTCTTTATCTGAGTGACTAAACCGCCAGTTGTCTTCCCACCATTTTCACGCTTCCCTTAACCTCTTGAGCCTATTCTCCAACTCCTCCCTCGGCTTGTTAGCCTGCTCACTGAGCTTCTGGAGCAGACCCAACCTCTGATTGCATACGTTGTAATAGTAGTGGAACTGCACCTGCAGCAACTTGTCCCTTTCATCCACCCTATCAAACTCAGCCCGTATTTGCTCTCGTAGCGACTCCGCCATTTGAACTAGGGCATCAAGTTCAACCTTTAATCGGCTCAACCTCTCTCGTTCTGGTTTTCTGAGTAGCCTGTTTAGCATCCTTCTTTTCCTGCTTGGCACGACGCTTCGCGTGGTACTGGCTGATCATCCCCTCGAGCACAGTGACCAGTTCGTCCGGAAAAACCCCCGCATATTTCATAGTAAGATACCTCCGAAAGCCGGGCAGGTCGTTGCCGTTCCTGTCCAATGGAACATCAGTATGTCCCGCAATGTAGAGAATATAATGAAGCGGTTCCCCGGACCATTCTGCCAGCTTGCCACAGGACGCAGCATCGGGAATATCCGACCCGGTGAGCCAGCGGTGTATGGTGGCGTGGCTGACGCCCAACTGCCTGGCCATCTGACTGTAATTGATGTCGCGTTGCTTGAGTTGTGACTCCAAATACCGTGCCAGTCCTCTATCTTCCATACTGTCACCTCCTTTCTGATAAATAAGGAAGGATAAAACTTAAAAGAGGGACAACATTTCCCCCTTCCCCTACTACTATCTAGGGATGGTTAAGCGGCTCTCCTTCTAACTAGGAAGAAAATGATCAATCCCACTACTATCGCCCCGCCTATAATCCCACCGATCAGTGGCCACGGCGTCGGTGTTGGCGTCGGTGGTGTCACTGGCGGCGTTGTTGCCGGCGGTGTTGTTGCCGGCGTAGGTGCTGGAGCTGGTGCCGGCGCTGGCGCTGGGGTTGGTGCTGGCGGTGGTGCTGGGGTTGGTGCTGGGGTCGGCGCTGGCGCTGGTGCCGGTGTTGGTGTTGGTGCCGGTGTTGGCGCCGGTGCTGGTGGCGTCACAGTCCCAATGATGGCAAAGGTGGTGAAGTGTGAAACCGAAGCCGTGATGGTTTTGTTCTCAGTATCAACCACACAGTCCAGCTCTACCCATTCGCCAGCTTCCTCATCGTAGTAGGCTAACACCAGGTCTTCCTCGGCTACCCCTTCAGGCAGAGCATCAGGGTCATAGCTCCAGGTTAAGGTTATCGGTGGGTCAAAGGTAGCTCCCTCAGGCTCAAAGTCATAGGCCAGCCCGATGATATGAGTATCCTCAGGGGGGTCAGGTGACCTCTCGTCAACAGCTGCCTCTAAACTTTTGAGTCGCTTACCATCTTTTCCTAGGGCAGTGGTGCCCTTGGGGATGGTAATGGTTAGATTTCCATCCTCGGAGGTGGCTTCTATTGTCTGCCGTATTTCGCCATCGCTGTCAATACGATAGCTCTTCTCGGTGCCAAACAGGTTCGTCTCAGCGTAATAGGTTGGTGCACCTCCACCACCTCCACCAGCTACAGCTGGCGCAGGCGTAGATGCCACATAGGTGAACCCGCCCGATAGGGTGCCGGTTCCGCCCGTGGTAGTGACCACCACATCCTTGGCCCCAGCTGTGCCAGCAGGGGTTGTCGCTGTGATCGTGGTAGCGTTCACAACAGTGACGCCTGTTGCCGCATTGCCGCCAATGGTAACCGTCGCGACACTAATAAAATTCGTCCCGGTGATAGTTACACTGGTTCCACCCGCTGTTGTGCCGGAAGTTGGAGTGATCCCCGTGACTGTGGGCGCAGCACCCTCTATGCTTAGGTCAAGTTCGGTATGCCCTCCGCTTTCAAAGGTCCACTCATCAGCTACTACCCCGCCGACTCTAAATACGATTAGGTCGCCATTGACACCCCCATCCTTCTCCACTGTGGCGGGGTCATCCGATGGTATCGTGAACCGAGAGATGTACCCATATTTGCCATCGGTCGTGGTGGTGCTCCAAGTGACACCATCTATCTCGGCTGAGATGGCTATTCCATCAGTGGCTGGGTTGTCGCCGATGGTAACCGCTCCCCAGAACCGGTGTGGCGGCTGGGGCACTTCCTGAGCAAGGGTGGGTGTCGCCAGCAAAGTCAAGACGGTCAACGCCGCTAGGATAGCCAAAAGTCTCATTTTCATGTCCTCCCCCTTTCTTGAAGGGGGAGAGGAATGCCCCTCCCCCTTCTCTCAGTTTAGATATTTAGATTATTCACCGGGTGGGACGATGATGCCTTCGGCAGTCATCCAAATCCAGTATCCGCTACCTGGCATCAGGTATGGCTGATGTTCAAGTGGATACACGTCATAGAACCGGCCATCGTAGTATCCCCAGATAACCGAGTAGCTGTCTGCTATGTTGACAAGGTAGTTGTCATAGCTCATTGGGTATAGTGACTTGAAGCCAATGAAGTTCCAGCCTTCCACCACTGGATAAGTTTTGGGTAACCCCGGCGGCTCGGGCTGAACTACACCATCTACGGTCAATATGGCACCCACTGACATCTTAATCCAGTAGCCCAGGCCGTCCTTCATCTCAGTGAGGTCGGGAGGAGCTTTTGGACTGTACGAGAACCAAGGGTCCAGTGGCCTTGAAACTGGGTCATACGCCCAAACGACCTCCACGTTCTCAACATCGGCCAGCACCTCTTCAATGAGCGGGTTATTGGGAATCAGAGGCAGTGAAATGGCATTCCATCCTGCCCTCAACCCTATCTGCCCAGGTGCTAGTAGCGGGCGAAAATCAACTGCAACGCTACCATTGAACACGCCACCCACATTCACGCTTACTGTGACCTCTGCCGGGGAAGTTGACGATGTGAGCGTGCTGGTAAATACGCCCGCTTCGGTGGCCCCACTCTCTGGGTTAAGGGCTCCGGCAGTCGTCTCTAGGTACACGGTAGCCCCAGCCGTGGGGACAGTGTTGCCATGCTCATCTACTAAGGTTACAGTGATAGTTAACGTGCTGGTTCCGTCCGCAGGGATGTACATTGGCTCGGCGATAACCGTGACATCAGCAGCCGCCAAGGATGTAAACTCCACAGCTGTGTTTCCACTCACAAGGTCAGCGGTTGCCGTCACCGTGGCCGTGCCGCTAAGTGAACCTGCACTAAGGGTTGTTTCAGCTACCCCATTGGTAGTTGTCTCGGTCACCGGAGTAACCAGTCCAAGGGTGGTATCAAAGCTGACCACGGTTCCATCGGCAACAGTATTACCGTATTGGTCGGTCACGGTTGCCGTGATGGCGCTTGTGCCTGAGCCAACAGCTATGCTAGTCGGGTCTGCTGTAACAACAATGTTGGCAACGGCCCCAGGGATGATATCAAAGGCACCACTGGTGTCCGCGTCCAGTTCACCGGAAGTGGCTTCCAGGGTATAGCCGGTACCTGTCTCCTCAATACTCAGGTCGTTGAAGGTCGCCAGGCCGTCCACCGCGGCTACTTCCAGTGTGCCTAACAGTTCACCCGGACCAGTGTCAATGTCAATAGTGATTTCATCCGTAGCTGTGGTAACTCTGTTGCCACCGGCATCCACGATCTCAACGGTAACGGCAGGTGAGATTGCCACCCCGGCTACCGTATCTGTTGGCTGCTCGACAAAGGCTAGCCCGGCCTCTGCGCCTGGGATTACCGTTATAGTGCCGGAGTCTACAGAGGTTAGCTCACCTTCGACTGCATGGATCTCGGCCGTTCCAACAAGGCCGCCGGTGAAGGTAGCACTCGTTCCTGACCCAGCCAGGTCTCCAGCAACTACTCCACCAGTAATATTGACAAGAGACCAATCGGCGGCCACATTCTCCACGAAGTTATCGTTGGCATCGCGGGTGATGGCATAGACGGTAATCGAGTCACCCGCAACCACGTCCGTGGCTGCTTGGACCTCCCCGTTTCCATCATCTGCAGTCTCCACAAGCACCTGGGTTGCCGTGCCAACGGTTACGGTTATAGTGCCGGAGTCATCGGTTAGCGCACCTGAGACTACGTGGATCACGGCCGTTCCAACAAGGGCGCCGGTAAAGACCGCACTCTTATCGTCGCCCGCTGCAACCAGGTCTCCAGCGACCACACCCCCGGTGATGCTCTCGAGTGACCAGGAATCGGCGGCCACATTCTCCACGAAGTTATCGTTGGCATCGCGGGTGATGGCATAGACGGTAATCGAGTCACCCGAAGCCACGTTCTGGGCTGATACGACCGTCCCAGTTCCATCATCTGCATTCTCCACAAGCACCTGGGTTGCCGCGCCTGGTAGTGTGGTGATGGTTGAGGTGTCAGTCTCTGTTGTTGCTGGAGTTTCAACATTCTCGGTGACAGTCAATACTTCGTCGGTGACCACCGTGGTCGAGGTTGTGTAGACACAGGTGATCGTTCCATCGCCTTCCAAGGTATTACTTCCTGCCCAGCTTCCATCACCACCGCTAAAGGTGACATCCGCTGCGTCAGTGAAGTCAATATGGTTGCCACCAGCATCCTGGAGCTCTGCGGTGAAGGTTATATCTGTTCCAGCTACATGGGTGGCATCTGTTTCAGGGGTCATGACAACCTGGGTTGCCGTGCCAACGGTTACGGTTATAGTGCCGGAGTCATCGGTTAGCGCACCTGAGACTACGTGGATCACGGCCGTTCCAACAAGGGCGCCGGTAAAGACCGCACTCTTATCGTCGCCCG
>Ga0315546_1000312_pt1 | contig 36074 bp, 28 predicted proteins | sample SalMarSW160170MG_FD_203833 | JGI IMG/M metagenome (GOLD analysis project Ga0315546, IMG submission 203833) | Salt marsh sediment microbial communities from the Plum Island Ecosystem LTER, Massachusetts, United States - Salt Marsh Sediment SW1601-170 ...
TGAAAAAAATAAATGAAAAAAACGATTTAAATATTGACAAATTGCAGCGGAAGATTTATAATTTAACTCAGAAAAAGTGGGGAATAAAACTGAACCTGGGGTGGGGAATAAAGTTGAACCTTGACAGGTCTCGTTAGTATATGGTTTGAAGATTATGAAAAAGCATTACCATATTTCGAAATTATATGCAATCAAAATCCCTTAAACTATGATGCATTCATGTTAAAAGCATATTGTCTGTATGAAATGGAAAAATATCAAGAATCAATTAAGGTATATAAAAGTGCATTAAAATATAATAACGGTGATTACGAAGCTTTTTATTGTCTTGGTTTGTCACAAGCCAATAATTTAAATTACAATGATGCCATGAAGTCGTTTGAAAAGGCAATTGACTTAAATTCTGAATGTATTGATGCTATGTATGCTATTTCCCTGTTGTATGTTAAAGAAAACAAATATAATCACGCAATTAGTACTCTCAAAAAAATAATTTTAAAGGACCCAGAATATTATGATGCTTATATTCAACTTGGATGGACTTATTATGAACAAAATGATTATAATAAAGCGGTGGAAGTATATGAAAAGTTAATCACTATATTTCCTTATTATGTTGATGCCTATCTTACCTTGGGTGCTTTTTATAAAGAATTCGCAATGTATGAAAAGTCGATAGAATGTTTTGATAAAGCGATATCGATAAATCCTGAAAACGCTGATATATATTGGCAAAAGGGATATGTGCTTAAGTTGAGCCGAAGATACCAAGAAGCCATTAATTTATTTAAGAAGGCGCTGGAACTCAAACCGACTGATGAGCAATTCTATTCATCTCTTGCTTCCGTTTATAACATTACTGGGGAAGATAAGAAAGCTGAAGAGTATTACTTGAAAGCGATTGCGTTAAAACCTGATTCATTCCCGGAAACATATAACAATCTTGGTAGTGTTTATTTAGATTTAGACAAGTATGAAAATGCACTGGAAATGTATAATAATGCAATTTCAATTGATGCTGACTACTCTCCCGCATATTTTGGTATTGGTTTTACATATTATAAACAAACCGATTTTGATAGTGCCCAAAAATATTTGGAAATTTACGTTAAGAAGGATACTCTGAATTCTGATGCATTTAGTTATCTTGCTTTCATTTATGCAAAAAAAAACGACCATGTGAAAGCTATCAAAAAATTTAAAAAGGCAGTATTATGTGATTCCACAGATGCTGTTGCTTACTACAATATGAGTGTTTCATATGGGATACTCGGGAAATTCGAAAAAGAAATAGAATATTGCAAGAAAGCACTTGAAATTAATCCAGAATTATTTGATGCATATGCAAGTTTAGGATACACATATTATGTAACCAAACAATACAAGAATTCTGTCAATTATTATAATAAGGCGATAGAGATTGATTCAAGTTACGCTGGCGGATATATGATGTTAGGATTGGTGTATTATGAAACTGCCAATTATGAAAAATCTATTGAAATGCAAAATAAGTCGATTAGTCTTGATCCAAAGCCTTATAAAGCCTATTTTAACCTTGGTTTAGTATATAGTAAACTCGAAAAATGGGACGATGCAATTGCTCAATATAAACATGCATTAAGCTTGAAACAAGATTATCTGATGGCTCAATCTAATCTTGGTATGGTTTATGCAAATATGAATCAGATAGAAAAAGCAATCAAAGAATTCAACAAGGCTCTTATAATAGATGAAGATTGTGATTTTGCTCATTATTCTCTCGGTTTCTTATATCTGATGAAGGGAAATAAAGAAGATGCCATCAATGAATATACTATACTAAATAAAATTAACAAAGAGCTTGCCAGTAAACTGAAAAAAGCAATCGAAGAAGCCCCACCCATTAAATAGAATCTTATTGTCTCTTTCGGGTAAGACTAGAATCTGCAATTTCAATCGCATTTCAAAGGTTTATTTCTTTTGTTTAATATATTCAAATTCTGTTTCTTTTTAGTTTTTTTATAAGCATTTCAGAATTTTTCTTTCAAGTTCTTTAATTATATAATTTTTAAGTGAAGATGTCAAAAATTTTTGCTTTTCGGTATCCACAAAACCTTATTCTGAAACAGGAGAAAACAAAAAACGTCGCTTTCCCTATTTTTATAATTTTCTACTGGACCGAAACCGATTCAAAACAACGATATCAAGCAACAACTGAAATCGATGAATTCACACATCCCTTATCACTGCGAGATTTTTCAGTCTCTTGTTGAGAAAACTTACATCTTCACGAAATGCACTTATTTTATATTCTTTTGTAACAGTTTTTAGTGCATCAAAATATTTATTCCCTTTTCTCAAATCACCCAATGCACTATAGAACAAGGCTAGTGATCTAACGATGTTTGACCTGCGCAGCGGACTCTCAAGTTTTTCTATTTGCTTTTCCACCTTCTTAATTTCCGGGAGCAATATATAATTGTAATCCGTAATGTTTAATCTTGACAGTATTTCCATGAGTGAAGCTATAACCTCTATTTTGAGTAACCCTCCACCTTCTTCTTTAACCTTTCTCACCAACGATGTAATCGCTCTATCTAACTCCGACATTCTGTTTTTCAGAATAAGGAATTTTATCCTAAGACAAAGGAAACTCAAATAAAGTTCCGGTGTTTTTTCCTTTTTAAACTTCCCTCTCAGCTTTTTCATAGAACCGAAGAATGCATTGAACTTTTTCTGTCTTCTATATATGCTTGCAAGCATAAGCAAGCTCTCTATCATACCGGTTTTATCTCCTACCCTCCTCTGAATATCCAAGCACTTCCTGTAAACCCTTTCAGCCTTCTCTAAATCACCTTCCACATCCGAGTAAATACTTCCAATATTTATGAGTGCGATTGTTTCCCCAAGAAGGTCGCCCAATGAAACGAAAATCTCGTAACCCTTTTTGTAATAGACAAAAGCGCTTTTATAATCCCCCCTCTCATCGTATATTAAACCAAGGTTATTTAAACTGGATGAAATACCGTACATATGTCCTGTTTTCTTCCTCAGATTGAGTGCTTTGAAATTACACTTCAATGCCTCATTGTATTTGCCCTTTTTCCAATACACAAGTGCCATATTATTAAGAACCGTTGCAAGTCCAATATTGTTACGAACTCCAGCCAGAATTCCCCTTGCTTCTCTATAAAAGGCGAGTGCTTTCTCATAATTTCCTGTATACAAGTAAACACTCCCAACATTAATCAAGAAATTGGACTTCTCTATCAGGTATTTCTCTTTTTCCGTATCCTTTACTTCACTCCTCTTGAATTTATCAATGACTGAATTCGAAACCTGTAATGCTTTCTTGTAGTTCCCTCTACGGATGTGAATGTTAATCGTTTGAATTGTGAGTTTAAGCTTAATAAAACTGAAATGATGTCTATTTGCATAAGACAATGCCTTCCTTGTAATCTCAAGCGCTTCTTTAAATTTCCCTGTTCTTTCATAAATACAGTAAATACCCATCATATAGGTAAGATAATCCCTGGGCTCTCGAAAATTACTTCTCAACAGCTTGTAATCCCGCAAACTACCTCGGTAATCACCTATGACATTGTTAACCTCTGCTCTCCCCTTTAATGCCCTTGCGAGCAACTTATCTCTCATATGACCTATTTTAACTTCCATCTTCAGATTCTCTCCCAAATGCCATTCTTATTCTCTTACATCTTTCTTGATATACCGCAAGGTCTCCCGACGTGAGACCAAGATATAATACTAAACCGTTATGTCTCAATATCTGCAAATCCAATGTTTCCATATTTTTGTGCAACCCAAAATTTTCTTTCAAGTCCCCGAACTCAATAATAATAAAGTGAATATGTCAAAAATAGCTTGACTCCCTTTTCTCCCCCGAAACCAGATGTTTACAGGTATACCCCTGTCAACATTTCCCATTTCAAAAGCTTCTGGTCATTTCACTACTGGTGACGCTTCTCTATCAAATGGATTAGTCCTCATAGCAAGAGAAAAGAGGTAGGGATAATTATTTTTCAAATATATCATATAAGTCAGCCATTGATGGACCAACAAGACATATACTCTTTTTATATCACCAGAGAGGTGCTCCCTATCGCTACTCGGTAACTGTCTCATATCATCCCGGTGTGTCAACTCATCCATCAAATGAAAAACTGCCCTTAGGAGTCCTGTAAAGGATTCGTGTTCCAACAGACTAGGATTTTCCAATAAGCGCAGTAGAAAATCTCTTTTATCCATAAGGAAATTGCCTAAATGTTCTAAATCCACCTTTTGAATTTCAATTCCATAATCGTAATTCTTAAGGATTTTGCTGACACTAAAAAATTCTTGTTCGGTCCAATTGTTGGTCACAATAAGTTCCTTTCTAATTTTATCCAATTTGGGGTCAAAATCAGAAAAGCTAGTTAATAACCCTGTCCCAACTTCGCTAAAAAAAGTCCCTATGACCATATTCAACTTTTCCAGCCGAGCCCGTTTTTCCTTTTCACTAAGCAAGTGGTGTATTATTAGGGTAACCAGCAAAACCTCGATAAAGACAAAAGCAATATCTCCTATCAAATAAATCAGGATGTGGTGAATATCTCTAAAGATTATATAATGAATGAGATAGACAATTATGGATAAAACAACCAGCAACAAGCCTAAGACAATTTGCCAGCTCATTCGTTTCATACTTTATCGCTCCTTCTTTTGCCAACCAAATGCTAGACTAAATAGGTTCATAACCACATAACATATCATTGCAGCTAAATATGCAGTGCTTTGTTAACATCCCTATTTTTCAAAAAGTGTTTTATATTCCCGATACCCTTCTTTTTCTAAATCTTCTTGTGGAATAAAACGAAGAGCGGCAGAGTTTATACAATATCGAAGTCCTGTTGGTTCAGGTCCATCAGGAAATACGTGTCCAAGGTGAGAATTAGCATGTTTACTTCTAACTTCTGTTCTTACCGTAGAAAGGTTTCTATCCTCTTTTTCTACAATATTTTCCGTAACAAGTGGTTTTGTAAAACTTGGCCATCCACTTCCAGATTCATACTTATCAAGGGAGCTAAAAAGAGGTTCGCCAGAAACTATATCAACATAGATTCCATCTTTTTTATTGTCCCAAAATTTATTGTCAAATGGATTTTCTGTACCATTTTCCTGTGTAACCTTATACTGTAATTGTGTTAATTTCTTTCTAATTTCTTCTTCGGTTGGTTTTTTGTATTTTTTGTTGTCTCCTTCAGCATATTGAGTTTCCATTTTGTCTCTCCATATCTTGTTTAAGTATTTATCACGACCTGATGCACTTCTATAAGACTCATACCTTATGGGACACTTTTTATAGTAATCCTGATGATATTCTTCTGCTTTATAAAATTTGGAAGCTTTCAAAATTTCTGTAACAATTGGTTTATCATATTTTCCAGATTTATCCAGTTCTTCTTTCGATTTTTCTGCTAAACTTTTTTGTTTCTTATTGTGATAAAAAATAGCTGTGCTGTATTGTGAGCCCTTATCAACAAATTGTCCAGCTGCATCAGTCGGGTCTATTTGCTCCCAAAATACATCAAGAAGCTCTGAATAAGTTATCTTAGATGAATTGTATTCTATTTGAACAGCTTCTAGGTGACCGGTTCCCCCAGCCGATACTTCTTGATATGTTGGGTTCTCTTTATGTCCACCGGTATAACCTGAGACAACCTCTATTACACCATCTAATTCTTCAAAAGGGTGCTCCATACACCAAAAACAGCCTCCTGCAAATGTCGCTTTTTCAATTTTGACATTTTCATTAACATCTGCACAAGCATTTATGATAACTGATAACATTAGAGTAATTAAAACTATTTCTTTAAACATTTCATAAACCCTGCTCACAATTTTAGACCAAACCAATCTTCTAAACGGTGAACTTCTGGATCTTCATCTCTTTCGGTCTAATGTATTCAATCGACTTAATATCAAGTCGAAGCAGCGTGAAATCGGAATCAGATGCATCCTTCCAGAATTGCTTGAAAAAGGGGATATTGTCTGCAAGTGACTTTCTCGTCTTAATGTCCTTCACAATCTTCGCCTTTCCTGCAGCACGAATCGAACCTTTGTATTTTCCTTTCCCTATAATTATGCTGAATTCTATGTTGTTATTCTTCTTGAGCTGTTTAGTCTTCATATCCCTGGTGCCGGTTGACACCCACAGTTGATTCTTGAAGTTCAGCATCGTAACCGGGCGAACCTTCGGTTTTTTTCCAGAACAAGTTGCAAGAAAAATTACCTGCATCTTCTCAAAGTGACTCCACACTTCTTTCTTAAGTCTGGTGTTCATCTTGAACATTTCTACCCCTTTGTCTTATATTGAACAGAACTTTCGATGCGCTTTTTTTTTTATACATCCTAATTTAGTGTAAACCAATTTATTGTTTATGTCAAGAATTTTTGCTCTACAATCTGCCCTATTCATCTCCTCTGTTCCAACAAGAGAAAAACAGAGAACGTTTTGATTAGAAAACTCCCAAAAATCTACTGCCCTCAGGTAAAAAAATGGTCGCTGTTCCTAATTTCGAGACAGAAACAGAGACCAATAAAATGGACACAGAAAAATAGAACTGTTTTGCTGAATTTCAGTTTTTAGCCTGATCCCAATTTTCAATTTTAGACTACTCTTCACAAAGAGCAATAATTTATTGAATTGAATTATCTAACGAGCAAAACCCTTTTTGTCTGAGTTTCTCCTCCCTGGATTAATCTACAGTAGTACACACCTGAAGGAAGCAATCTTTCTTTATCATCCCGACCATCCCAGATTACAACAGCGGAGAGGTTCGAGCTGCTCGTGACTAGTCCAAAATCCTTAACAACACGTCCGCTCACATCGTAGATTTTTAACTCTCTGTCCTCTGCACCTTGTCCTATGCAGAACTTAATCTCTACCTTTTCCCTGAATGGATTTGGATGAATACTGACGCCCATTACTTGGTGCCCGATAACTTCCTCATCTTCAATACCGAGACTCGGATTGTAAGCATACTTTATCTTATAACTTCCTGCTTCAATGGCAAAATAGGCAATGTGGATGCTGCTATCCGGGGCTATTTTGAGACAAACATAAGACACTCCTGTCGGCAATATATCCACGGTCTGAGTAAAGGTTGGTGAACCCATGGTCTCATATCCTGCAAACTTGAGGTCGCCATTATTGGCTCTGTAGGCAAGCCAGACCTTATTAGTATATCCAACTATATCAGCACAGAAATTACCAGAACCCATATCTCCTGGTGTAACAGGGGAGGTTCCTGTCCAGCCCGATACAGACCGCTGTCCATATCTGACATATCTCTCACCTTCGGAATTACCCCAGCAAGCCCAGTCATAATTATTACCCATAGGATTCAAGACAAGTGACACATACCCTCCACCTTTATTGGGCCAGAATCCCCAATTTGACATTCTTATCCTTGTTCCCCAGGAACCACCTACCTTATTTCGGTATGAGGGCAGGATATCGTAATAGGTCGGGTCATCATTATAGAAATAACCTGCTACATGCGGTGTGGTTCCTTCCAGCGCAATTGAAGCGCCGTAGTAATACCAGAATCCATAATTCATCCCTGTGGTGCCAATGTTTTCATCAGCGCCCCATCCTCCTCCTGTTCTCTTTTTGTAATACATAGTTGTATCATTGTAGTCACTATATACAAGATGAACCACCTTACCACTTTCAACTGTAACATCGCAGGCGGTGAACCTTGCTGGCCATGTTCCGGAGTGGTTCCTCACCTGAACAGCTGGTGACCAGGCACCACTTATACCGGCCTTATAGGAGGCGTAGATACAGGAATTATAGTCATAACCATATAGGGTTATTACCCAGAATGTATCATTTTGGGCATCGAATGAAACACAATTCCACGGACCATAAGCCTCCATATCCTCGCAATGTGGACAATTGGTGTTATAAGGCCCCTGCCAGGTACTCCCAGCATCTTTATACTTCTCCTGGACATTTACGCTATCAGTATGCTTTTCTGCATATACGATATGCGGCTTATTGTCACTATCAAGGGCAAGCCCAACCCCTTTGCAGCTATCAGAGATGGTAACGACAGTTTCCACTGTCCATGCCTCCGCTACTCCTTTCACCATCAATAAAATGGCTGCAAATATCAATAACCTCTTCATTTTTCCTCCTTTTGCTTTGTTCAACCAAAGGCTTAATATCTCAACTTGGGCAGTGGGCCCCATTATTTTGGACTAAATAATACATCATAATCTTAAAATTTTTTCTCTTTACCGTCAAACTCTTTCTTTTCAGTGTCATTGCAAGTAGAAAATGTCAGGTTTTTTGCAAATTAAAAATGTCAATATTTCACTGTTGCCAATCTCCTTTCCTTCTTTTTTATCCTTTTTGTAAAGATTTCTTTTTGTTTTAATTCTCTGCATTATATAATTTTTAAGTGAACATGTCAAGAATTTTTGCTCTTCATTCTGCCCTGTTCATCTCCTTTGTTTAAAACAGGAGCAAAACAGAGAGTTTTTGATTAGAAAAATCTCAAAAACCTACTGCCCCTCAGGGTAAAAAATGGTCGCTGTCCCGAATTTGCTCAACACAATCAGTTCAGTTACGTCTATTCGACTCTTACATACATAATTGTCGAAACGACAAAATTGTCGAATTTGTTAACGTTTAAGTCACTATTTCACGATATTTATGTATGGCACACTACTTGCATATAGTATAGTATGTGAAATAAAGGTTGCAGTTTCAATGAAAAGGAAGTATATAAAGAAAGGAGGAAAGCATGAAGATCGCAGCAGTAGTCCTGTTTATCATAGTCTTGCTTACGGGATTTATGATTGCAGAGGAGATCGAAGTAACCGGTGAAATCGCTGCCATTGAAGAACTCTTTAGCGAAGAAGAAGGTAACATCAATATACTAAAACTTCAGGTGAGAACGAGAAACCGGGAAATGGTCGAGGCACATCTGGGCCCGGCATGGTATCTTGATGATGAACTCAAGGTTGGAGATGACCTCGATTTCATCGGAAGGTTTGAAGATGAAAACAAATTCAAGGTTCGGGTAATAGTGCGAAATATGATCAGGCGTGAAATACGGAATGTGCACTATGAACCCCTCTGGCTGAGAACCCGCCTTCAGGAGAGAAGTCATTTCTATAATCCTTTGCGGGAGAAGCAAATGAAGGGACCAATCGAAGATCTCTATATTTACAAGGACGACGCCCTCATGGAAGCAAAGATCAAATTGGAAAATGGAGAGACAGTCAGGGTCCAGTTCTCCCCGGAATGGTTTCTCCAAAATCAAGTCAGATTGGGTGATGAGTTGGATATCAGGGGTTCCGAAGTGAAAGGTGATGCCCAGACAATGGTCCTTGCCCGTGTTATGAGGAATCTGAGAACGAAACTTGAAATCTCACTCAGGAATAGGATGGGTTTCCCGATATGGAGGGCAAAACGACACACGAAACCAGACCCAAAGGAGAAACGAACAGGGCGTGGCAAGAAATAGATTTACTAAACTGGGGGGAGGAATCATTTTTCTCCTCCTCCCTTGTTTAGCTTTTTCAAACAGTGTAAAGGGATTATCGCTTGCATATTCCGCGAGCGATAATCTCTATCTTCTCGCTACAAAGGAGTACGGCAGTCTTCTTGCCCTCTATCCATTCTTGAATTACTCACAATCATTTGATGTGGAATTCAAAGGTAAATATTCCATTATCAATTTCAATACAAATAACCTTTTTCTTGAAAACAAAATTTCTCTTCAAAAACATCTCTATCTCCACGGTGCGGGAAATAACAACTGCACCTACATTCAGTTTTACAATCTGTTCACTCCCTCATTTGATCTCTATCGATATACCACAGTTTCCGCAGGTGATTCAGTAAACTTATACCTTCTCAATAGATTTCTCTGCTCTCCCGATTTCGGGATACGATACCGCTATTTCGCAGCCGACTCAATACCCGGTTATCTCGAACCATATCTGAAATCATCTCTTTCAATCCCACTGCCGTATTTCTTTCTTATCCCGGGAGCGGAATTGGGTTCAAAAATTTACGAAAACGAAACGCTTCCCTTCTACAGGATATTTTCCCGGTTCGATTCCCCCCTTTCCATGAGCCTCTCACTAAAAGCAAGTATTGAGTACTACCACTACGCTTTCTCCGACGGCACTCCCCCAGTCTCTCTATCATACAACGATGAACCATTCTTCGAAGAAGAATCCGTTAATGAGCAGACATCCTTAATAGTTTCTATGAAAAAATTATTTCAAAGAGAAAAAATATCAATGGATATCCAATGCGATGTCTTTAAAAAACAGTACTTTCCCATAGAAGGTGTGCCTCGTTCCGATTCGGGTACGTCCTTATATCTTCTCCTGACGAAAATGCTTGGTCCTATCTCCTCAATTTCAGTCTCTTTCAAGTCACTACTCAACTACTCCACGATTGACGATTTCGACTATTCCAAGAATTCTATAGAAATTCAATACAATCTCCTTTATTAGCAATGAAACGGCGAAACGTAATTCTCATAGGAATATTGCTTTTTCTCTTTATATTTTCCATTTCCATTGTATTACTAACCAACTGGAGTTTAAAAAGAATATACTACTCAAGTGTAAAAAATACCTACTATCTTCTCTCCTTTATTATTGAGCAGCATCTCCAGTCCGAGAAATCAGATAAAGAACAATTGATCTCTGAATTGACACAGCTGAACAGCAAAATCGGGAGTGAGAAGGTAATCCTTGATGAAACAATACTTTCAAATACTATAAAAGGAATCTGGCTGTTCTCAAAAGATAGTACGATATCGATTACCTCCGACGAAGAAAAAGAAGACGATATTATTCGATACTATGAAAGCAACCTAATCGGGCGAGATTCCCATTCCCTTATCATTCTCGATGAAGAACCTTACTACTTGGTCCATTTTCAACACAGCAGGACCCAGGTACTTATCCTAGCAAAAGCAAATAATGATTCAGGGATCAGGATTCATTCGATACTCGACTCGCTCATTTCCTCTTCATCGATCATCTATTTTGCCATCCTCGACAGCAACGACACCCCAATCATATATAGCTCCCTCTACGATAACTTTCTTCCCCTTGTGGGCGAGGGAAACACCATTATTTCAACACCGGTTGGGAGAATCTATCACGTCGAGGAACATCGTGAAGAAATATCCCTTGTTGCCGGGTTCGCGATGAATGCGCTGACCAGAATCACCAGTATCAATGTTCTCTTTCTCATTATCATGACGGTTGCATTTATTGGTTCTGAATCAGTTCTTATCTATAATATGTCCCGCTTCGAACGGTTTCGGCTCCTCAAAGAACATGAAGTTAAACACTTTAAGGAACTAAGCGCGCTCTCCTCCGGGTTCACGCATGAATTCAGAAATTCCTTAAATGCACTTTCATTGCTTTCAAAGGATATCGTAGAACACGAACACAAGAGTATTCTCATTCAGGAAATAATCCGTATGAGAACAATCATGGATTCTTTGAAAATAACAGGGCAACCTTCACCTCACAAGGAATCGCTACTTATAGAAGATATCATTAACGGATCAATCTCTCTCCTTCAGCACGGCATACGCGCAGCCAATGCAACCATTAAGAAGGAAATGCAGTCAGGGCTTGTATGTATGGGAAACAGAGAAATGCTTGGAGTACTCTTTTCTAATCTTATTAAAAACAGTATCGAGGCCGGGGCGACACTCGTTACCATTATCTCAAGAAAGAAGGGCTACTTTTGTGAGATCATGATCCGCGATAATGGTCCGGGGATTGCTAACTCCCTCCGTAACAGGATTTTCGAACCATTCTTTAGTAATAAACAGCAAACAGGTCTTGGCTTATACCTGGTCAAAAAAATTATTGAGTTACACAGCGGTTCTATTGTGTTAGGGAGTAACGGCGGAACCACGTTCACCATACACCTGAAACAGAACATATCATGAAACTTCTGTTAGTCGAAGACGAAGAAAATCAAAGGTACCTCTTAAAAAAGATGCTAACCAAAGAAGGCTACATAGTCAATGAAGCTAAAACCGGAGAAGAAGCGTTACAGCACTTCGAGAATGACTCTTTCGACCTCGTTCTTCTTGACCAACGGTTGCCTGATAGTACCGGGATGGACATTCTGAGAAAGGTGAAGGAAGTCAATCCCATTACGCCTGTTATCATTATCACCGCTTTTGCTAATATACAGGATGCTGTGACTGCAATGAAACAAGGAGCATTCGACTATCTTACGAAGCCGATAAATCCCGAAGAACTACTTCTTGTTATCAGCAAAGCAATCGAAACACTTAGATTAAAACAGGAGAATATCCAGCTCAAAGAGATATTGCAGGAACGTTTCAAATTTGAAAAAATCATCTATGCATCCGCTCCCATGGAAGAAGTCATGTCAATCGTCTCCCGGACAGCAACAAGCAATGCCAATGTGCTCATTACCGGAGAAAGCGGCACCGGGAAAGAATTGGTTGCCGGTGCAATCCATCATCTCTCAAACAGGAGAAAAGCCCGTTTCGTTATTTCCCATCTTGCGGCACTTCCAGAAACTCTCATTGAAACCGAGTTGTTCGGTCATGAGAAAGGAGCATTTACCGGCGCATCAAAGCGAAGAATCGGGAAATTCGAATATGCTTCGGATGGCACTCTCTTCCTCGATGAAATTGGTGAACTCCCGCAGTCGATTCAAATAAAACTTCTTAGAGTGATCCAGGATAAAAAAATAGTAAGGCTTGGTTCTAACGAGGAGATTTCAGTCAACGCAAGATTAATTTGCGCCACAAACAAGGATATTGAACGTGACGTTAACCAGGATACCTTTAGAGAAGACCTCTTTTATAGACTTAATGTACTCAGGATCCATATGCCCCCACTCAGAGAAAGAAAACCGGATATCCCTTTACTTGTTGACCACTTTATCCGTCTCCATTCTGCTAAGGAGAATAAAAAGATAAAGGCAATATCTGATGAAGCAATGAATCAATTAATGAAGTACAATTATCCCGGTAATATACGTGAACTCGAAAATATCCTTGCACGGGCAATTGTATTATCCCGAAATGAATACATCACGAGAGACGATCTTCCCATAACCGTTGCTCAACAAACACAGACTGTCGGAGGAAAGCTAAACGATGCTGTCGAGAGAATTGAAATGGAGATGATCAAGGCAGCCCTGTCAAAAAGCAAGGGAAACCAGATAAAAGCAGCCATTGAACTGGGGATTTCCGAACGTGTTCTGCGATACAAAATGCAAAAGTACGGCATCAAAAGCAAATAGTCGTAAAACCTTTCCTTCTTTCAAATTTTTGAACCACATAATGTCTAACTTAATATGTCAAGAGTGATTTTACAGAGATAAACAGACCAGCCTCTTCTATTCCACCCAACCCTGAGTATCCACAGGGATTTGTGCAACAATAAAACAGTTGACAATAGAGATTATGGAGTGTATATAATCTGTGATGGAGAACCTTTCTATAGCAATCAATTTCTCCATCCCGAAACTGCTAATTTCGCATCTGACATGCGAAAGGAGAGAATAGATATGTCTTTTTCTATAGGTATAGTTGGACTTCCCAATGTCGGGAAATCCACTCTCTTTAACGCAATTACTGATGAAAGTGCGGACTGTTCGAATTTTCCATTCTGCACAATCGAACCAAACAAAGCAATCGCATCTGTTCCAGACGATATGCTTTACCATATTTCAAAGTATGTTTCTGCAAAAAAAACAACACCCACTACACTCGATGTTATCGATATTGCTGGCCTTATAGAAGGCTCACATAAGGGAGAAGGACTGGGCAACAAATTCCTATCCCAGATTCAAAAGGTTGACGCAATCGCCCACGTACTCAGACTATTCAAAGACCCACATATCAGTCATACAGGAGGAACTGACTCTATAAAAGATCTGGAAACTGTTGAAACAGAACTAAAACTGAAGGATTTGGAAATTATTGGAAAGAGAATACGTTCTGTTGAGAAACAGGCAAAATCCGGTGACAAAGAATTAAAAAAGGAACTTGATACATTAACCTTGCTTGAAAAGAAAATATCGGAAAACGAATGGATAAAATTGACAGACGTACAGGATAAAGAGAAAGCTTTAGCTAAAGAACTCGGGCTTATTTCCTTAAAACCTGAAATGATTATAGCAAATGTGGACGAGGCTACTTTAAAAAATCCGGGTGAAAAACTCGATAATCTCAAAGAACATGCAGCCGGTAAGAACATTGAAATTATTCCCATCTCAGCTAAAATCGAAGAAGAAATAAGGGAACTTCCAAAAGAGGAACGTTTGGAGTTCCTTGCCGAATTCAATTTGACCATGGGTAGCCTTGAGAAAATAATACTCTCAGGATACAAACTCCTGGATCTTATAACCTTTTATACATTTAACGAGAAAGAATTGCGCGCATGGACACTAACAAAAAGCGGTACAACCCTGGATGCAGCTTCGAAGATTCACACTGATATGGCAAAAGGATTTATTAAGGCGGAGGTAGTGTCCGCAAAGGTATTTCTCGAACACAAATCGCTTAAGGATGTAAAAGAAAAGGGATTACTCAAAATTGAGGGCAAGGATTGCAAGGTAAACGATAGAGATATTCTGTACATTCATTTCAAGTAGCGAGGGATGGAAGGTCGATAGGAAACGGATTACTCAAAATGACAGGGAACATAAAGACAAGCGTGACAAAATGCGCAAAGTATTTGGCTGTTTTTCTTGACATGGAATCCTAAAACTGTTAAAGTTAAGAAGCCTTTGCCGAGTAGATTCTTGTCGAATACTGTCATTGCAAATGAAGGCAGCAGAGCCTGGATCTCATGGTGCAGAAAACCGAGATTGCTTTGTAACCCAATTAAGTTATAGCTCGTAATTTTATGAAATATTTTTCCTATTTCTATAAGGTGTTAATAATTTTAAGCCTCTTATCTGGATGCTCGAATGAGAAACCCACATTACCCGATACAGAACCTCCCAAAGTAGAAAACGTTTTCTCCTTTGACACAACAAGAGTCCTGATTTCATTTGACGAAAAGATTAAACGTTCTCTAGCTCTCGATACGTTGAATTACATTATCTCAAGTTATGAAACTCTCGGTATTCATCTTGTGAATATCGATCCGATGAACAAAAATTGCATTCTCGTTACCGCGCGCCAGGAGTCCACAATGTATCGGATCGATGTCCGTAACATCGAGGATAGAACTGGAAACAGAATTAAAGACACAACCTTAACCTTCCAGGGTATTGGTCTTCCGCTCGACTCAATCCCTCCAACAGCACACATTATAGAGCCCGTAGAAAATGATACGCTATATGGATTTGAATACTTTTCGGTAATCGCCTCTGATAATACGACAGGTATAAAGAAGGTTTTATTCTACTTAAACGACTCACTTATAGGCGAGGATACAACCTTCCCATATTTCAACATAATGGATGTGAGAAATATTGCAGAAGGTAGCACAGCTGAGATTTATGCAACCTGTGAGGATTTTGGACGCAACAGAGGTTATTCCGAAACACTAAGTGTTTCCATAGGTTACCATCCACCTTTCCCCTATGTGGCAATAGATACGATTAAAACAGGTCATATCCCTTTCAGAATGGATATAACCCGTGATGGAAAGAAAATATTTTTTGCAAAAAATCCCCTTTATCCTTACAGCACAACAAGTAAACTTGTAATGCTCGATACAGAAACCAATTATTCGGAGCCGAAAGTTTCACTCGACCCAGCAGTTCCCATCTACTTCCTGGATGTGTTTGAGAACAACCTTGTGTATTTCACGCATAATAACTGTTTTTCAATATATGATATCACACTCGAACAGGTTACAGAAACAGTAGATATTGGTGGTTCAGCTCAGGGTATTGTCCGAGCAAGCAACGACAATCTATATATCGCAAGAACCTCAAGGAATGATATTGTTGTTTTTGACATACAGGGGAATTCCATATCAGATTCTATACCGCTACCGGGAGCTCCAGCTGCTCTTGCGGTCGATACGTTACATAATGAACTCTATGCCTGTCTTGTAGAAGATAATCTTGTTTCCGTCGTTGACCTCAATATAGACACCGTTATTACAAACATCTCTATTCAAGATCCCTTTGAGGTCATCTTCTCCCCTGACTTCACGAGGGCTTACATTTCGGAAATGAGTAATAATTCAGTCGGTATAATCGATGCAATAAACCATAGCGTTATTTCGAAAATATCGCCACAAGGACTGGATCTGCCAAAAGGATTGGCAATAACAGAAGATGGAGAATATCTCTTCGTTAGCAGTATGATTAACAATGTTTTTGTCGTAAACACCACCGATTACAGTGTAAGATGGAAATTCGATCTGGGCTACTATCCTGTTTCTCTTGTCTTCACAACGTTTGATGAAAGGCTCTATGTAATCTGCCAGGGAAGCTGCGAAATCTATTGTATAGGATACTGATATGAAAAGGGTTGCTATTGGTGTTTCACTTTTTTCTTGACAGACAATGACAGACCTGATATGTTAATTTAGAACTTGTCAGTCTTTTGTTTCTTCAGTCGCCTGGAGGGATACGTATGTCAAAAAAAACACTTAAAACACATTTTCATCTTTTTGTAATACTTTTTCTAATAATATTACTTACGCCGGCTTGTTCAAAAAAGAAAAAACCCGTTGCGCCGGATACGATCCCTCCAGTTGTAAAGACCGTTGTGTCGCTTGATACGACAAAACTATTTATTTCTTTTAGTGAAGAATTAAAACCAACATTTATGCTTGATACGCTAAATTACTTAATTATGAGTTACGAAACACTGGACGTTCACGTGGTGGATATTGACCCAATGAGAAAAAATTGTGTTCTTGTTACAGAACCTCAGGAATCAACTTACTATAATATGGAAATCAAAAATATGGAAGATAAGAGTGGAAACAAGATGGCGGATACTTCACTAACCTTTATCGGGATTGGCGTGCAGGTGGACACAATACTACCAGTAGTGCACTTTATTGAACCATCTCAGCACGATACTCTTTACGGATTCCAGTACCTTTCCGTTAATGCCACAGATAACACGGGAATTACAAGAGTCTATTTTTACTTAAACGATTCTCTGTTAGAAAAAGATAAATATTTCCCATACTATTGCATTGTTGATGTAAGAACTCTGACACCAGGAAATACTTATACCATTTATGCATCTGCAGTGGATTACAGTGCGAACTTCGGATATTCGGAAACCCTCGATGTTTTCATAGGCTATCCCCCTCCTTTCCCATATGTGGTCATTGACAAGATACCCACAGGAAGTACACCTTTCAATGCCGACATAACAACTGATGGAACACAAATTTACTTTCCACAAGTTGATAACGGTATTCCGTCCAGAAAAGATATCGTGATGCTCAACACGATAACAAATACTATTGATAGAACAATTCCCATTTTTACCGGAGTTTCATATTTTGTTGATGTTTTCGGAAACGAAAAGGTTTTCTTTACCTCCGGTAAATCATTTTCAGTATATGATATTCTTTCAAATAGTATAACCAAGACTGTAGAAGTTGCCGAACACACCCAGGGCATAGTTCACTTAAATAACGAAACCCTGTATATTGCAAGAGATATGAAAGAAGATGTGCTTACCTATTATCTACCTTCGGATAGCATGATAGATTCCATATCCGTTTCTGGAAATCCAACCGCTTTGGCAATTGATACAGTTCATAATGAAGTTTACGCTGCAGTCTATTCACAAAACCTTGTTTCTGTAATAGACATTGCAAGTAACACTATTAAGGCAAATATTCCTGTTTCTGGATATCCATTCGATATAATTTTCTCGCCGACCTTTGATAGAGCATACATTTCTGAGTCAAGCAGTAATTCATTTGCAGTTGTAGAAACCTCAAACCATACACTTTTAGATGATATCTCACCAGCTGGTTTGGTAGCTCCAAAGGGTATGGCAATAACGAATGATGGTGAGCACCTCTTCATTACGAGCTCGAGCAATAGCATTCTTGTAATAAACACATTTGACTACAGCGTAGAGTGGGATGTTCAAGTAGGACTTAACCCTTATTCTGTAGTATTCACACCTTCCAACGACAAAGTTTACGCTATTTGCCAGGGCTCGCAAACCCAAGGTCCCGCTATCTATTGCATAGGATACTGATATGAAAAAAACAATAATTTTCTTATTTCTTCTCTTCCCGGGGTCACTCGCCGCTGCAATTACAGGTAAAATAATGGGAAGGGTAACTGATGCAATGACAGGAAAACCGCTCCTGTTTGCAAACATCATTCTTGAAAACACAACGATGGGTGCAGTAACAAACAAGAACGGAGACTATTTTATTATCAACATACCACCGGGAAAATACAAACTGAAATCTCGGATGATGGGATACAGAACGGTTGTAAAAAAGGACATCTTTGTGGATGCAGGCAAGACTGCCCGAATTCACTTCGAGATGGAAGAAACTGTAATTGATATGAAGCAAGTCTTGACAGTCAGAGCAACAAGACCCCTTATTGAATCTGGAGCAACACATTCATCCAGGATTTTTGCTTCCAGAGAGATAGCAAAAATCCCCCGTGCATATTCTGCTCTTCGCCTGCTTGAAACCCAACCGGAAGTGGTGAAAGACTTTTCTCTTGAGGAATACCATATGAGAGGTGGAAGAGGTGGTGAGATCCTGTATCTTGTGGATGGAATACCTGTAAATGACAGGTTCGTTGGTGGAAGTGCGGCGATTGATGTCCCTGTTTTTGAGGTTAAACGCGTAGAAATCCTAAAAGGCGGCTTTGAAACAGAATACGGAGAAACACAATCGGGTATTGTCAATCTAATAACGGCATCGCCTGATACAGTGCTCAATATCCTAACCTCATACAAAACAGACAGAATAAGAAATCAGAATAATACCGACCATTTCAATTTTTACGTTACGAATCCTCTTCCGTTTTCAAAAAATAAGCTTTTATTGTCATTCAGTGGATTTGGTAACTATACAGACACATATGCACCTTTTGGCTATTACCATACAATCAACGAATTTCGTGGTATCCAATACGGGGACAGGCAACATAATACATTTGGAACATCATTCAAGGCAGCCGTTAACCCTCTTAAGAACGGTAGACTTGTGTTTTCCGGTAGAAGCTTTTTTAATATATACGAAAAATATAAGCATCAGTATATAAAAATCCCGAATCACACATATCACTATGAAGAAAGAAGTTCTCTTTATGCACTCTCATGGAATCACAGTATCGGTCATTCATCGTTTTATGAATTAAAATTTTCCACATTTCACACGCATTATCACTACGACCCGGGACTTATTCCACCTCATATATACTTGCTTGAACAAGAATACCTATGGGCAATTGACAATGGTATTCCATCGATTGTAAGCGACAGGGGCGATGTAACCGATTCCAATGAAGATTGGTTCTACGATATGGGTTACGATTCAATCTATCATAATCATGAGGAAACCAACAAATCTGTTCTCTTCGACTTTACAAAGCAATTCGAAAACAAACATCTGATGAAAATTGGCTTCGAGAATCATCTCTGGGAACTCGAAAAACAGCAAATTGAACTCCTCTGGTTCTATGACTCGACAAGAATAGATGAAGAAGGTCCATATCCGGGTTATGGCTGGTCAAGAGATGTCTATTCCGTGCACCCATCTCAAGGAGGAATCTACATTCAGGATAGACTTGAAAGAAAGGGATTGATTCTCAATTACGGAATCAGGTATGACTATTTCTACATTGGAAAAGAGACCGATGCAAGTAAAACATTTCAGGGATATATAAGCCCAAGGGTTGGATTCTTCTATCCATTGACAGATAAAGATGCGTTTACCTTTTCATTCGGGCTATACTATCAGATGCCAGAATACCAGTATATTTTCCTTACAACAAGATGGAGAGGACCTAACAAGCTTATTGGCAACCCCGAACTCAAACCGGAATGCACACGCTCTTATGAGTTCAGAGTCGACCATGAACTTCCCCAGAAAACACTCTTCTCCTTTACAATATATAAGAAAGATATAAGAAACCTGATAAATGCCGAAGTTGTTGGAACATACCCTATTGTCTCTTACAAAATTACAAACTCCTCTTACGGTGACGCAAGGGGCTTTGAGTTTGAATTCAAAAGACCGGCAGGTAAACACTTTACCACTCGTTTGGTCTACATACTCTCATGGTCAAAGGGAAGAAATACAAAAGACCTCGAGAACTTTGAGGATATGGATCTACCTGAAGTGATGAAAGATTATCCTCTAAGCTGGGATGAAAGACACAGGCTCAAGATTATTGCCTCTTATGAAACCGCCAGCGATACTACCCGGAGCCCTGCTGGAATTACCGGGGCCTGGAGTTACGGGAGTGGACTTCCCTATTCTCTTATAGAAGAAGTGAGAAAGGGAAGCCTTTCAAAGAACTCCGCTCGTTTGCCGGCTCATTCCAATCTCGACTTGGAGGCATACAAAAAATTCACTTTGGGGTCTACAGCATTAAAACTTAAACTGATAGTCGAAAATCTTATGGATGAAAGAAACATAATAAAACCAGATATAACCCCTTATACTGTTTCTCTCCGGGATCCAACCACAACAAGTCAACCGCGAACCTTTCTATTAGAATTTGCTATAGAATTCTAATTTACCAGGGCTAACCACTACACCCTTAAAACTGGAGCACCGATTTCCCTGTTAGGGAACGAAAACACGTGGTAATCTATTAACTCAACCTGTATAGAAAAAACATCAAAAGAGAAATTAGCCAGACGAAAACAACCGGTGGAATCAAAAGTCTATATATTGGATTAAAATCTGCTTTGAAATATTCCTTTGTAAGTACAAGACAGAGATGGACAGGAGAAAGTAGTATTCCGGCAAATCCACTTGCATAGGCAAACATTATATATGAAAGATTTATCCCATTCTGCACAAAAAAAGGCAAAAGAATTGGGAAAGCAACTCCAACATAAGCATGGTTGACACCCGTTAAGAAACCCACAAGAAAAGGTGCGATAAAAAGAAGAAACCACAAGGAGATCCCTTCTGGTTTTAGAATAGAAGTTAACGAGTCAATTGCTCCCGAATTAATGAGCACAGCCTTGAAAAACATTACGGAAAACAGTAAAAATATTGTTTTATATGTAAATGCTTGTTTTATAACTCCAATCCAGGCATCTTTTTTTATTCTCGTTAGAATGGTGACAAAAAATGAAATAGCAACCATAACATATAGAACATTTAGCTTAAAAGCCAGAACGAGAATTATAATAATTGAAATGTGCCAGGTTGATAGAAGAAGTTTCTTCAGTGCGAATCTCTTGTTAAGTACTTGAGTAGTCACTTTGAAGGGTAATCTCCTTAGCCCAAAAATCAAACCTGCAAGGATCGCAGCAAGTGTCAGGGGAAACTGAAATCGAGCGATGACAAAAATTGGCACTTGCGTTATTGATGCTGCCAGTATTAAGCCAGGATAAAGAGGCCAGAAGTACTCCCAGATATGCCTGAACCAAAAGTTAAGGTATGTTTTACTTGCCGCTGTCAGGTTAAAATCTTTGGCACCTTCTTTTAACATTGGCGCCGACATAAGAGCACCTCCAGGCATAGGAAGCAACCCCATAATACTCGAAGGTATAACCAGAGATAATCTACTATCCAATATCAATGCACGGAGAGATTCAAGCATTCTTGCAAGGTCTCCTCTTTTTTCAAGCAGTGCTCCCAAATACATTATAAGAATTACTGTCGCGACAAGGGAGAGTGTATCCGTACTTATTATGCTCTTAAGAAGCGTAAGAAAAAAACCTATAAATCCTATTTTAAATAGTATTCCAGATAGAACAGCACCTGCAAAGAGAACTAAAGCAATATTCACACGGAATTTAATGAGACCAACTATTGCGATTACAATGATTAATAGATATATTAAGGATAGCATTTGTTCAAATAACGATATTAATTAAGCAGATTCATTTATCAAATCCAGCAAATCGGAGACCCAGGATTTTTCACTTAACGAAAAGAATTTAATCCCAGCTTTCCTGGATGCGATAATGTCAGGGTTACTATCTCCAACAAAAAGCACCTCATCCTTTTTTAATTCCATCTGCTTAATTGCCATCAGCAATGGTTCTGCGGATGGTTTCCAGACTCCATCGTCCCTTGTAATAATAACATCAAATGAGATTTTAAATTTTTTTAACAGATAATTAACGTTTTTGATTGAATTATTTGTGACTATTGCCTTTTTTAATTTCTTATTTGAAATAATTGAAAGAACTTTTCTTATTCCCGGTCGTAGCCCTGCATTTTTGGTTGCCTTAACTTCGAACGATTCAAGTATCTTGAAGGCTCGCTGTTTGAGTGGTTTTTTCAGACTATCAATGTATGTAAGTATGGGGAGATCTCTTACACCAATTTTGTTTCTTATCAATCCCCAGTCATAAAATGAACTTACTAATGTTCCATCCAGGTCAAAGATCACAGCCTTGAGCACAGTTTTCCTTGCCAATCTGCTCACGCGATCTTTTCCAGAATCTCATCCGGGATATCAAAGTTTGAGTAAATGTTCTGGATGTCTTCCTGTTCTTCCAGTGCTTCCATCAGATTGAGTATTTTTTCCGCACTTTTTTTATCACTTATTTGAACGCTTGATTGGGGTGCTTTTGTTATCTCGGCTTTGAGAATTTTGTATTTGCCTTTTTCAAGTAGAGTCTTCACATTCTCGAAATTTAAAGAATCTACCGTTATTTCATATATGTCCCCTTGTAGCAGGACATCTTCTGCACCACCATCGAGCGATATCTCAAGAAGTTTGTCTTCATCAATGTCATCCTTTTCTAAGTGAATGAGTCCTTTCTGTTGGAATATCCAGGTAACAGAACCGGTTTCACCCAAACTTCCCCCGTAGTGTGTTAGAATATGACGTATGTCGGCTGTCGTTCTGTTTTTGTTATCGGTGAGTGCTTCTATAAGTATAGCCACACCCCCCGGACCATAGGCTTCGAAATGCGTTTCCTCGTAACGTGTCCCCGGAAGTTCTCCTGTTCCTTTTTTAATTGCCCTTTCTATGTTTTCATTCGGCATATTTTCCGATTTCGCGGTTGTAATTGCAGTTCTCAGACGGGGGTTTGAATCTGGATCACCCCCACTTGCCCTCGCTGACACGGTTATTTCTTTAATAAGCCTGGTAAATATGCGACCTCTCTTTGCATCCATCTTTCCCTTTTTTCTTTTTATTGTGCTCCACTTTGAATGCCCACTCATTTTACCTCCTTTATTCCGCCTTTCCGGGTTAAAGGAATGTTTTTCCTACATAAAGGACAGTCATCCGGAAGGTAATTTTTTACTACTTTTTTATAAACGGCATACATTTTATATCCCAGATCAAGTGTTTTTGGGCTTCTATCAATCAACACAGCTATACCTGAAACCAAACCTTTCTTTGCCAATACCGCTTCGACAGTCGCTTTAAGCGAACCACCCGTGGTCAGAACATCATCCACTATAAGAATATTTTCACCCTTTTCGATACTCGTTCCCCTTCTTATTGTTCTTCCACCTTTTCCGTCTTCTTCGGCAATTCCTGTGAGAGTTTCAAGCTGTCTTGCTACCTCGTAAGCAAGGATTATGCCTCCTGTGGTGGGCCCGATTACACGGTCGATTTTGGATGTAGAAAACTGAATTGCTATCTTGCTACAAAGAAGTGATGTAACTTCCGGTTTTTCAAGTACCTTGAATTTCTCAAAGTAAAATTCGCTGTGTAGTCCACTTGTCAGGAGAAAATGTCCCTTTAACAAGACACCACTTTCCCAAAGAAGTTCCTCAATCGGTTCTTTCATTTTTCCCTTCCTTTATCTCCGCTATAATTTCCCGAGCTACCTTGAGTGGCTCCTTGCTGTTGATAATTGGTCTACCAACAACTATGTAGTCTGCTCCTCTCTTGATAGCTTCTTTTGGGGTTAAAACCCTTTTCTGTTCAAATGTTTCCGTCCCTTCTGGTCTGATGCCAGGCGTTAAGACGACAAACTTGCTTCCGCATATCTTTCTTATCCTTTCAATCTCGAACGCTGAGGCAACAACACCATTTAGTCCTGCGCTTCTTGCGAGTTCTGCCAATCTTCCAACTTCCTCGTCAATACTCACATTGGATGTTCCCAGAACATCTCGCAGAAAGGCTTCATTTATGCTTGTCAAAATGGTAACGCCTAACACAAGCGGCTTTTTCTTCTCATTCCACAAAATCTTAACGACACTTTCCATCAATTCAAATCCTCCAAGCGTATGAACTGTGAAAATATCAACGTCGAGATTTATAAGCGATTCAACAGCTTTTGTAACAACGGAAGGGATATCAAAATATTTCAAATCGAGAAAAACCTTAAATCCTCGTTTCTTGGCCTCTTCAATAGATTTAGGACCAACAGCAGTGAAAAGAGCGCATCCAATCTTGAAAAATTTAACAACATCTCCAAGTTCTTCCATTATGCTTATGGCATCTTTTAAGGTTAAAACATCCAATGGAACGATCAGTCTTTCTTCATCCTTCATCTTCATTTTACCTCCAGCTATTTAGACTTCATTTAAATATTTCCATTTTTACTTTTGCTTTCCCTCCGAGAACAATCTTCTGTGCAGCAGCCTTTGAAAGGTCGAGTATAACACCTTTTACAAAGGGACCCCTATCGTTTACCCTTACTACAACTGACTTATTGTTGGATAGATTTGTAACTAAAAGTTTTGTTCCAAAAGGCAGCGTCCTATGTGCACACGTCATTTTATTCATATTGAAGATCTCACCTGAAGCAGTTTTCTTGCCATGGAATCCAGGTCCATAATATGTTGCAAAACCTATAAGGCTATCTGATTTTCTGTTGCTAAATCTTTGAGACGGCGCGCAGGAAAACAATAACGGAAGCAACATTGACAGTATAACTAGTTTAGTTTTCATTTACAATACCTCTAATTTCCATAATCTTATTCATTTTTTCTTTGTCAGAATAAATCTTTAATCCCTGGACAATTTTAATTGCTGCCATGGGATCCCTAAATGTAGCCGACCCTACCTCGATAAGAGTTGCTCCTGCCATAATGAATTCAATAGCATCGGAGGCATCCATTATACCTCCGCAACCAATCACAGGAATAGTAACTTCAGAGTATACTTCAGAAACTGCATATAGTGCCAACGGTTTGATTGCCGGACCAGAAAGCCCACCACTAAAACTCCCGAGTTTTGAAACTTTACCGTCTGTATCTATGGACAATCCCTTATATGTGTTGACCAGAGAAATCGCATCGGCACCGCTGTTCTCGCAAATTTTCGCAATACCCTTAATATTCGTAACATTTGGCGTTAGTTTTACAATAACCGGCAGGGACGTATTTTCTCTTACTGCTCTTGTAATATTTTTAACACTGTCCATATCTTGACCAAAACTCATTCCCCCGTTTCTGACATTCGGACAGGAAATGTTAACCTCAAGCGCATCAACCTTTCCATCGAGGGTTTCTGAAAGTATTTTGTATTCATCAACAGATTCACCAGCGATGCTTGCGATTTTATTCGTTTTAAATTTCTGTATTTCGGGAAGAACCTCTGTTAGAAAATTTTCTAATCCTTTGTTCTCCAGACCAATGGAATTCAGCATTCCACAGGGGGTTTCAACTATACGGGGTGCTGGATTACCTTCTTTGGGTTTAGTCGTAATAGATTTCGTAATTATTCCCCCCAAGGATGAAATATCGATTATTCTACCCATAATTTTACCGTATCCAAAAGTGCCAGAAGCTGTTAGAACGGGATTCTTGAACTTCAATGCTCCTATTTGGACTTCAAGGTTTGCTTTCAAAACTCTACATCCTGTCCCTTAAATACAGGTCCGTCTTTGCAGACTGTTAGATACCCTTTGTTAGAGCTTTTTACACTGCAACCAAGACAAACACCTATACCGCAAGCCATTCTTTCCTCCAACGAGACGTAAACCGGAACGGCTCTTTCTTCCGCCAAGGAAATCGTTTCTTTTAGCATTGCTTTTGGACCGCACGCATAAAGGGCGTATTGCCTCTCGCCCATTTCATCGAAAATCGAAGGTACTATTCCTATTGCAGTGGTTTTATATCCTTTTGAACCATCTTCAGTTGCTATATGGACAATTTCTCCAAACGTTTTTTCGACCTCATTTGACACACCGGAAACAGTTTTTTCACCGTATATCATTGAGAAAGGTTTTTTTCTGGACTTCAATTCTTTTGCCAAAAACCAGAGAGGCGCAAGGCCTATCCCACCTGCTATGAGAATGGAGTGTTCACCAGAAGGGAAAGGGAAACCGTTTCCAAGAGGTCCCAGCATATTCAACTCTTGCTCCTTTCTCATCCCAGCTATTATTCTCGAACCAAATCCAACTACTTTCAGGAGTATTGTAATTCGACCTTTGCCGCAGTCAAAAATACTATATGGTCTCCTTAGGAAAGGGTCGTATGTAGAAACTGATTTCAACATCATAAATTGACCCGGATCCGCCGAACCATCAAAATCAGGTAATAAGAATTCGATTAAAAATATATCGGGCTCTATTTGTCTCTTACTTTCAAGGATTGCTCTAAAATCATTTATTCTTTTCATTGAATTTATCAGAACTGTTCGCTTCTACTCTCAATTTGTTAATTGCTGTTGAAGCCTCTTCAGAATACTCTGTATCCGGGAATTTCTTTATCACCAATTCATACACTATAAGAGCCTTCACGGTATCATTCTTTTCCTTTTCATATAACCATCCAATAGCTATAGCAGCCTTTGGCGCAAGAGGACTTTCGGGGAAGGAGTCCAGAACATTTTGATATTGAGTTAATGCACTATCGATAAAATGCTTACCGAAAAGAAAGGTTTCCGCCAGCAAAAAATGCATTTTGTCAACACCAGTAGTACTATCCGGATTCGCAATTTTCTCCCGGTATGTCCTTATTTCTTTGCAGACAGTGTTTCTCCGGGTAGTTTGAGTCCTGATATCCTGCGTGGGATTGAGTTTTAATGTGTTTTCATATGCCGTGACTGCGGATTCTATATCATTAAGTTCATTCTCGTATATTAGACCTTTTCGATAGAATGCCTCCGCAACAAATGGACCTGTCGAGTATAGAGATACCAAATCATCCAGTTCACTCAAAGCCTTTTTGATATTACCATCATCGATGTATGCATCGGTTATTTCGAAAACGAGCTTTGCGGTTCTCTCCGGAAGCGAAGTTCTTTTTGAAAGTTTTTTAAGGATGGAAAGTCCCTCCTCGATATTGCCCATTCTTATCATTGTAACTGCGTATTTTTCCTCCACATCATTTTTATCTTCCCTTTTTCTTGCGCGATCACGCGCCCTCTTAAGAATTGCTATGGCTTCACTATAATTGCCGTTTTCAATATAGGTGTCTGCCATTAATAGCAAGACCTGTGGAAGAAAAGGGCTTTTTGGGAAACTTTGCAGGAATTTTTTGCCAAGTTGGAGCAAGTTGGAAGAATCACTTTTCGCAGTGTATGATTTAAGTGCTCCATGCGCTGCATCATCAGCAAATTCATTGTCAATGAAACCTATAACATGATCGAAAGAGGCTATTGCGAAATTGTAATCCTCTTTCATATGATGTGTTACACCTGTCAGATAAATTGCTTCGAGCACCAAAGGACTTTCCGGATAGTAAATGGTTAATTCCTGGAATTTACGTATTGCTTTGTCATATTCTCCATTTTCGAAATATGCCTTTCCCATAAGAACAATGGCGTCGTCGACCCATTTCGACTTAGGATAATATTTTATTAGTTTTCCACACTTCTTTATGGTTTTATCGAGCAGATCAGCAGGGGCTTTTTGATTAGATGAAGCTAATTTTGCCTTCATCGCACTGCTATAGGCAGTTTTTGCATTATAGAAGGTGTTATAGTAAGCACAGCTGCTTAAAAGAAGACAGAAAACTAAGATGGTTGCTAGTCCCTTTTTTTTCATCAATTTCGTTCCTTCATACATTATTTGCAAACAAAGTCATCACTCTTTTATCATTTTTTGCATTGTCTGTCAATTACTTTTTCACAAAACCTCAGATCTATCTGCCAAAGTTTATCCTTCTCACTACCGGCGCTACGGAGAATAGATATTGGTGTAAAAAGTCTTTTCTCAATAAAACGGCTTATTCTGCTTACCAAGATACTCAAAAAAGCTTTTCTGAATAAAATCTTATAAGCATATGGAATAATTTTAATCTTTTCACTTGACAAAATGTGTATTTCATAATAATATTCCGATACAATAGTCTAAGAGGAATGTAAAGATAAAAAATTGGGAGGACAAATGATTAAAAAAGTGCTTAGCATTAGTTTACTCAGCATTTTTATTCTGCTTTCTTACAGTTATGCTTATATTGATTCCGAACAGGAACCAAAGATAACACAACAGACGGGAACTAACCCAACTACACAGTATAAATATCATGACGTTGGAAATATCTGGTTGACCTCCAGTAACTTTGGATTTTTTGGAAATGCTGGCACCTGGAAGATATATGGGAAGAATTTTCCATCCTGTGAGTTTCCCGGAGGTTCTCACGCTGACTACCTTTTTCAGGGTGCTCTCTGGATAGGTGCAATTATCCAGACATCCGATACTACAGCAGATACTCTTGCTTCGGTTGGAGCAGACGGTTGGCAATGGGAGAATGAGTTTTGGCCCAGTAATGCTGATTCCGATACTATCTATGAAAGGTCGAGCAGAGACCCTTACGACACATTGGCTGTTTCGGAACAGGATTTCATGATGGCTTACACAGACGACTTTGTCCCCAACGCTTCGCCAGCAGCACACAGAGCAATGGGATTAAGGATAGAACAGACCGATTATGCCTGGAGTTACACATATAATCAGGATTTTGTGTTTCTTAAATTCGATATAGAAAACATCAGTAATAATAGGCTGACTAAACTTTTCTTTGGTTTGTATATCGATGCAGATGTGGGTCCCTGGGGACCAGATTATCAGCAAGAAAAATCTCAGGATGACATTACGGGATTCAGGAGATGGAACGACGATAACGATACTCTATGGAGTGTTGGTTACTATGACAAGGAAGGTAGTTCCATCAGTGGTAGTTCGAAAATTAATGACCCTAACCAATTAATAAATCTTGCATGGGTTGCGGATTTTGATGGTGACAAGGAACCTGACCCTGGTTTACCAGACCATCCTCTTCATAAAGATTATCCGGTTTCGGCTGATGGTGCAACAGGCACAAGGATACTGTATCCACCACCCGAAGGTGTTTCCTATAACTGGTGGATGGGTAATATGTCAGATGAGAAGGACTGGGGTCCGTCTGAATCCAGCGACCCTTTTGATGTCGATGGAACGCCTGATGGGGATATAAACAAATACAGGGTTTTGAGTAATGGTTATTTTGATCCCGACCAGGTAGGGGAGCGCGGTGTCAATGCAACTTCCGGTTATGCATATCCTTCCGGTGTTGACAGCGTTAACGACACGCGTTATCTACTTTCGTTTGGTCCTTATGACATAGAGGTTAATGATACACTTTCGTTAATTATAGCATACATTGCTGGTGAGAATTTTGTTATGCAGTATGGGGTTTATAATTTTACGGATATAGCGTTGAATGCGAGTTGGGCATACAGGATATATGACAATCCTGGTCTTGATTCGGATACTACGGATACAATTCAGTACAGAGGGGAATATGTGCTTTATGACACTATTGCTCCTTATCCACCCGATCCGAATGCCAAGCCTGACACCGTTTGGCTAACGGGTGATGGTATACCTGATTTTGTGGGTCCACCGCCACCGCCTATACCGAACATAGAGATAATTCCCGGGGATCAGGAGATAACTATTTTGTGGGATGATTATTCGGAGCATTACAAGAACATATTTGTAGGGACGCTGAGTGGAGTGCCTGCGGGATTGGACACCAATTATTTTGAGGGTTACCGGGTATACAGGAGTGAGACAGGTGTTCCAGGGGAATGGACATTATTACGCGAGTATGATTTAATAGATTACACGGATACAACGAACACAGTATCTATAGGTTGGAACAGTGGGATGCCTAAAGACACCGTAATAGATGGTAAGACCTGGTACAAGTATGTGGATAAGAATATACTGAACTACACGCCGCATTACTATGGAGTTAGTGCATTTGACAAGGGTTGGCCATTCAACGAAGGCAGCATACTGCCGATATTGGAGAGTTCGATACTTGGGAATAAGGAGATAGCGTATCCGTCGCCGAGGAACGAGCCGGGCAGAGGTGTGATAGTAATACCGAATCCTTACAGGATATCCCAGACACAGAAGTACAGGGATTTGAAGTGGGAGGACTGGGAAGGATACGGATGGAATGAGCACAAGAGGCGGATATGTTTTGCGAATCTTCCTGATAAGTGTACGATAAGGATATACAGTCTTGGTGGTGATCTTGTATCGACGATAGAGCATGATTATAGTAGCAGTAACAAAAGTTACGAGGACTGGAACCTGATAACCAGGGATGTGCAGGGAATAGTGAGTGGGCTCTATCTTTTCAGCGTCGAGTCGCACCCAAACGGAAATATTCAGATCGGCAAATTCGTCGTGATAAAATAAAGGCGGCAACCGGACTCGAACCGGTGAATAACGGTTTTGCAGACCGTCGCCTTAGCCACTTGGCTATACCGCCTAAATAAACGAATGGAGCGGGAAACGGGACTTGAACCCGCGACATCAACCTTGGCAAGGTTGCGCTCTACCAACTGAGCTATTCCCGCTTTCAGATATCATCTTACCCTATATCAAGAAAAAGTCAAGTGCTTTTTTAATTTCATTATTTCAGTTTGTTTTTCCTTGACATTTTATTGTAAGTTCCATACTATTGTTTTATGGACAAAAACACACCTATCCCTGTAATAATAGGTCCAACCGCTGTTGGAAAAACACAATTCTCCATAAAGTTCGCCCTATCGATTGGCGCAGAGATCATATCTTGTGACTCAAGACAAGTTTATATTGGAATGGATATAGGCACGGCAAAACCCCCATATAGTATTCGGCAAACTATACCGCACCATCTTATAGATGTTGTTTACCCCGACCAAGAGTTCAATGCGCAAATTTGGAAAAATCTTGCACAAACCTGCACAGAAACCATTATTGCGAAAGGGCGTGTCCCCTTAATAGTATGTGGAACTCCGCTTTACCTTTCAGCGTTTGTAAATGGTTTTTTTCACCTTCCCAACTTGACGACAGCAAAGAGAAAACAATTAAAGTTGAAAATTGAAAATTTGAAAAAAACGACCTCGCTTTTTGATTTTCTGCGGAAGATCGATAGAAAAAGCAGTCAGAAAATCCATCCGAATGACAGCTATAGAATACAGAGAGCGATAGAAATTTACCTGTTTACAGGTAAAACCAGATCCTTTTATGAATCCCAGGAAAAACAAAAAAACGGAAAAAAATTGCTTTATATTGGACTCAATATGAATAGAGAAAAACTCTATGAAAGAATAAACAATAGAGTAGATGCTATGTTAAAGAGTGGTTTAATTGAAGAGGTAGAACATCTCATTTCTATTGGATATAGCCAGCAACTGAATGCGCTTCATGCGCCCGGATACAGAGAAATTATACAGTACATACAAGGCGGTATTGATCTTGAACAGACAGTGTCGAAAATCAAAACATCTACCAGGAACTATGCGAAAAGACAGCTTACGTGGTTTAGAAAAACAAAGGGAGTACAATGGTTTGATATTTATTCCGCCGATACGGAAGCATTAAAGCAAAGCATTGCTCTTTACAAAAGAAGTAAGTGAATTTTCCGAAATGATTAACAAAGAAAAGTTTCGTTTTCTGGATAAGGCGTTAATAGTCTATACCTTGCTTATTGCTGCCATCGGACTCGTTGTGATTTATAGTGCAACTCAAACAACCAACCATGCAATTTTCTACAAACAGGTTATATGGGTCGCCGTGGGTCTACTTTTTATGTTTGGACTCGCCTTAATATCGAGAAGACTGCTGTATAATTTTTCATACTGGATATACATTTTCGCTGTAGTTTTGCTTATCTTGCTCCTTATACTTAATCGTTCTTCAGAAACAAGAAGGTGGTTAAACTTCTATTTTTTTCGATTTCAACCATCAGAATTCGCAAAATTGGGGCTAATTATGGCATTAGCAGTTGCTCTATCGCTCAAAAAGGGAATTGTCTCGCATGCAAATGAACTTACTTTGCCCTTCACAATCACCTTTATTCCCTTCCTTCTAATCTTAGTCGAACCCGATCTTGGAACAGCAATTGTTTTCCCTGCAATATTGATTTTGGTTCTTTTTGTTAAGGGAATAAGGTTAAAAATTCTTTTCTTTATCCTAACACCTTTGGTTAGCTTTTTAACTGCATTTAATTGGATTAGTTGGATAGTTTTTATTATTGTCCTAACTATTTTTCTTTTTGTATACAGACAGGGTTTTGCATATTCTTTCAGTTTATTCGCAGCAAATTCTGTCGTAGGAACTGTTACTCCCGTTGTATGGACGCACTTAAAACCTTATCAACAGCAAAGAATAATGTCCTTTTTAAATCCGGGAGCGGACCCCAGAGGTGCTGGATGGCATATACTACAGTCAAAAATAGCGATTGGTTCGGGTGGTTTATTTGGTAAAGGTTATCTTCACGGCACGCAGAATAAACTCTATTTTCTTCCCGAACAACATACAGATTTCGTGTTTTCCGTACTTGGAGAGGAATGGGGATTTGTTGGTACAGTTCTAATTCTTATACTCTTTGTTCTACTCCTGGTTAGAATAGTAATATTGATGAGGGCAACCCGAAGTGCATGGGGGGTGTTTCTTCTTGCAGGTATAATGAGTTATTTTGCAGTTCAAATATTTCTAAATATGGGAATGTGTGTAAATATAATACCGGTAGCAGGCTTACCGCTGCCACTGGTAAGTTATGGTGGTAGTCAAATCATTCTTTCGTTTGTTTTGATAGGTATCGCTCTTAATATAGGGAATAACAGATATGAATATTAAAAAGGATTACCGATGGGGCTTCTCGTCTACAATCGAAAATCAATGGATGATTAATTCTCTGTATCAACAACTGCAAATAGCCAAATTGGGATTTCACAATCTCATTTTTCCTCCATTTTGCCCAATTTGTGAGAATGAGCTGAAGTTTAATGAAAGATTCGTTTGTGAAGATTGTTTCAATCAGATTCCAATGATAGAATCGCCGTTTTGCAGAAAATGCGGTGCTCCAATGAAAAAGAGCGAAACAAAATGCAAACACTGTAATGAGCTAAATTTTCACTTCTCGCACCTTAGGGCACTTGGGCTATTTATGCCACCTTTAAGCAAAATGATACACTTCTTAAAATACGATCGAAAAACGCACTTGTCCGAGCGTCTCGGTATTCTTCTGGGGAATATACTTGTAGCAGACCCTGATTCGAATGATGCCGATATCATAATTCCTGTTCCGCTTCATAAGGTTAAACTAAGAATAAGGGGATACAACCAGAGTTTACTCCTTGCAAGAAGTGTTTCCTCGGTTTCACACAAGGAACTTTGTCTGGATGCAGTTATTAGAAAAAAGGCAACGAGGTCACAAACTATGCTGGATTATGAGAGTAGAAGGAAAAATCTCGAAAATGCTTTCGAAGTAATAGTTCCAGAAAAAATTAAAAATAGGAAGATAATCATAGTTGACGATGTTCTTACAACCGGGACAACACTCGATGAGATTGCAAAATCACTCCTCGAAGCCGGAGCCAAAGATGTATTTGGATTGGTTCTTTCCAGAGCAATCCGTGTCTAGGACAGGCTAAAGTGGTAAAAATATAAGCACAATTAATAGTATGAATTCGCAATGAAGGGATTTATAAGATTGAAAAAGAGGCATCTAAAAATATGCCCATTTATTGCTTTTCTTTTTCCCCTCATCGTTTATCTTTATACACTCAACCCTGGAATTGGATTCATCGATGCTGGTGAACTCGTCACAGTTTGTAGAACACTTGGGATTGCACATCCGACAGGTTACCCACTCTTTACCATTATCGGGAGAATATTTTCATTCCTACCCATTGGAAACATAGTTTTTCGAATGAATATACTGAGTGCTTTGCTTTCTTCCTTTACTTCGCTTTTGCTCTATATGTATTTTTACAGGATAAGTAAGCAGCCAATCATTTCCTTAACATCATCGCTTCTTTTTGCTTTTTCCCGCATTGTCTGGCATCAGTCAACCTCAGTTGAAGTTTATTCTGTAACTTTCCTTTTCCTCGCTCTTATTCTATTCGTTTATTCGCACAAAGTTAAAAATAGAATTCTACTAATTGCCTTCATATCGGGATTAGCCTTAGCTAATCATATGATTATAATAGTTTTTCTCATACCTTTTTTTATTTACATTCTTGTTACAAAAGAATTCATCAGTATAAAAACCTTTTTCCTTTCCATAGCATTCTTGGTACTTGGTGTATCTATTTACATTTATCTCCCTGTAAGGGCAAACTTGCATCCCCTGTTGAGTTGGGGTAGAACCGTGAATTTAGAACGATTTATCTGGCATATTACAGGGAAACAATATAGGATATGGATGTTTACAGGCAATAAGGCTACAATCTTCTCGAATTTTGTTAGCTTCACAAAACTTCTTTTGTTCCAGTATACACCTTTTCTTGTTCCTTTTGCCCTTCTTGGCATTTTTTGTGTTTTTAAGCAGTCAAAAAAATGGGCGATTTTTCTCATTCTCGTTTTTGTTGCTAATATGGTATACGGAATCAATTATGAAATCCCCGATATAGAACCATATTTCGTTGTTTCTGTTCTTATGTATACCTTTTTTATTTTCTATGGATTGCTCTTTGTGCTAAGCAAAAAAAAGGTATTAAAATATTTTATTCTGCTCTTGCCGGTTTTTGTTCTTGCATGCAATTTTTTCAATGCAAGTGAGCGAAAAAATTTCCTGGCAAACGACATAACCATTAATCTATTCTCTTCGGTAAAGGAAAACGGCATTTTGATTACAAACAATTGGGATTATTACTCTCCTGCACTGTATCTTAAATGTATTGAGGGAATTAGAAAAGATATTGTAATTGTCGACAAAGAACTTCTAAGAAGAAGTTGGTATTTTGATTATCTGAAAAAAGGATATCCCTGGCTTATTGAAAGATCCAAGCGCGAGGTTGATTCGTATCTCCAATTATTGGATGACTTCGAACACTCCCGGCTGAAAAATCCAATTGAGATACAGAGAAGGTTCCTTAATATGCTCAATAGTTTTATCGACAAGAATATTGAAAACAGACCTTGTTACATAACTTTCGTTGACGGTAACGATAAAGATGCAAAATTCATTGCAGTAAACTACATAAAAATTCCAGAAGGAATTCTATATAGGATTTCAAAAACACCGGATACAACGTATTTTGACTATTCAAAATTTATCTTAAGAGGTGTTTTTACGAAATTCCCTTACAAGGACCAAAGAACAACTCACAACCTTGCCGTGTATTCCGAGCTGAGTATGAAAAAAGGGATTTATCTTCTTACCCTGTGTAAATTCCATTCTGCTATTAAGACTTTTGAATTCGCCGAGCAGTGGGAGAGTTCAAGTGCTGCCTCATTTGCATACCAGGCTGCTGCTTATCTATTTCTGGGTAAATATGATACAGCACTCTCTTATTTCAAACGCGCTCAGCAAGAGAAACAAGATGACAAATTGCTATTTCAGTCTATCCAAATGCTTGAAAAGGGTAAACATGAAAAACTCAAACAACATTTCCGACGATTACTGGGAATAAAATAGCTATTTTCAGATAAATCGAAAGTTCCTGAAGATATTATAAATTAAGGTTTTTCATACCATCGAAAAAATATTTCTCTTTTTTTAATATTTTTCTTGACAATGTATCAGTATTTATATTATAATACTGATAT
>Ga0315546_1000319_pt1 | contig 35764 bp, 40 predicted proteins | sample SalMarSW160170MG_FD_203833 | JGI IMG/M metagenome (GOLD analysis project Ga0315546, IMG submission 203833) | Salt marsh sediment microbial communities from the Plum Island Ecosystem LTER, Massachusetts, United States - Salt Marsh Sediment SW1601-170 ...
CAGTAGCGCCTCAACCAAATAATTCACTACTTTTTGTTTTGGATTTAAATGAAAACCATTATCTTTTGCGTAATTTTCGCATTGTTTAAGTAATTGCTCAAATTCTTTTCTGTCTTTCAACATAAGCACTTATAATTTTTGTTTGATAAACGGACACTGTTCTTTTTTGGCTTTTCTATCTAAAACTGCTCTAATAAATTCATTGCAAGATTTATAGCCGCATTTACCGCAATTCAAATTGGGAACTAAATTTTTTAATTCTTTTCCAGCCAAATATCTTTTTTGTGTCTCTTTTTCGCCAATTATTTTATTTCCGTAACAATAGCCGCAAACCGCTGAAGGCATAGAGTGTTTTAGCGTCAACTTTTCGTTTTTGGTATCAGAAGATTCTTTTATAAATTCTGCTATATCAATAGCGCCTTCTCCCGTAAGTCCATTGATTTCTGTTATTTTCGCTTTAGGATTGACCTTTAAAACTTTTGCCCTAAAAATTTCTCTCTCTGCCTGAGAAATCAAATCGCCTTTGCTAATAGCCACTACATCTGCTTCAGTTAAAATCGGTCCATAACGAGAAGGATCTCCGGAAATAATATCTAAAACGTTAATTCCTAATCCTTCCTTAATATAAGGGGAACAGCGAAGGCACAGGCCCGCGGTTTCCAAAATAATAACGTCTTTATCCTTATTCTCTTTAATTATTTTCGGTATTTCAAGAGCGGTATAATGATCAGGACAAAGCTCTCCGGCTAATTTTTTAACAGCTGGAATTTTATATTCCCTGGCAATGCGTTCGTCATCCAATGTTTGCAAACAGTCAAATTTAGCAAAAAACAATTTAAAATTACTTCTCAATTCTTGAATTATATATTTAATTATACTTGTTTTGCCTGAACCAGGTGTTCCTGCAAAAATTATAAATTTCATATTCATATTTTATTTTTGGATTTAATTGGTTCGCAATATATTTCTATATTCTTAATCTCCTCACCCTTCCTTATTTTTTCTCTTATATCTAATCCATAATTTTCTATCCAGCTGAGATAGTGAGCAATGCCTTTTTCCTTTAAAGAAGTGTTCAAAATATTAATAATACCGCCGTCTTTGATAATAATTCTTTTATCAGCATTTAATGCCAAAGAAGGATCGTGTGTAACAATTAAAACAATTTTTTCTTCTTCCACTAAGATTTTGATTGCCTCTTCTTTTCTAATGCCCGCATTTTCTATTTCATCAATTAGAATAATAGGAGAAATACTGATATTAGCTACATCAGAAACCATTAAAGCTCTGCTTTGGCCGCCAGACAAATTAAGCAGATTCATCTCGGGGGAAATTGCTTCGCCTGTAATCTTGTTGGCTTCTTCTATTACTTCTTTAATCAACCCTTGTCTTGATTTTTTTCCGCGAGATTCTAAATGTAATTGCAAAAAATCTTCAACAGACATATCTGTAAAAAAATTCATGCTTTGAGCTAAAGAAGCAATTAGTTTTCTTTTTGGATTGAATCTCAACTCTTTATCTGGAATTCCGTCATTAATTAGAATTTTTCTTTTGCTCTTAGTGTCTTTTTGGGCCAGTCTTTCAAGGTCATAAAGAAGCTGGCTTTTGCCTGCTCCCGTGTGCCCCACAATGGCGACTACTTCTCCCTTTTTTATATCAATCTTTTCAAAATTCTCTTTTTCTCCAAACTTATTTATTCCTGGTAAAATTGTAACTTTATTAATTTCTTTACTCATAAATCAGTTTTCAGTTTCTTTTTCAATGATGGATTTAATGGCTTCTTCGATAACTTGTTTGGCTTGAACGCCTGTGAATCTTTGCACTATTTTTCCGTTTTTAAATAAAATTAAAGCCGGAATTGCATCTATTGAGAAAGTAGCAGGAATTAAAGGATTTTTATCGACATCAAGTTTACCTATCTTTATTTTTTCACCAAATTCCTCAGCGATTTCCTGAAGAATCGGAGCTATCATTTGACAAGGCATACACCATTCTGCCCAAAAATCAACCAAAATCGGCTTTTGGCTTTTTAAAACCTCTTCTGGAAAATTTTGGTCAGTTAAAATTAAATCTGGCATAAAAATTATTTATTTTTAATTATCTCTTTTAGTAAAAATTTAATAGTTTTTCTTCTTTTGAAATTAACAGATTTTAAACAAGAAGATAAATTATTCTTAAAATATGCCTCAATCGCTTTTTTTAAACCTGCGTTTATCGCATAAAACTGTTCTGTTATCTTGCGGCAATCCTCCTGTTTTTCCACAAGATTAGTCAAGCCGTCTATTTGCCCTTTAACGATATGCAAGCGTTGAATTATTGTATTTTTTCTCATATTTTTATTAATCGCTTAATGATAAAAAGTATATACTTCCAGTGTATACCCCCATAGGGTATTTGTCAAATTACTACAGTTCAAAATGTGGATAATTTTAAAAATAACATAGAAATGTTGTTTCTCTTAATCTTGCCAGTTTGTAGTCCGCCGAAGGCGGACTTTTGAGGCAGCTGCGGTGTTGTGTAAATTCAATGGGCTTCCATTGCGGAAGCCCATCAAAAAATTTCTAAAAATGGATTAAGTTGTGTTCTGGAACGAAAAACTGGATTCGAACCGGTATCTCTTCTAGTGAAATCAGAAGACCTTACCGTCGGGTTACCTCCGCGCTACTTCCGTCCAAACTCTAAAGGGTTTACTTTTGAAGGCATCTCTCAAAATGACACCCTTTTTAATCAAGGGAGGACTTGTCTAATTGAGCCGGTTTTTCTAATTGTTCAATCTCTATCTCCGGTTTGCCACCGCTAATCTTAGCTGTGTCCTTAGCTATCTTTTTAAATTCCTTAGAAGAATTATTATACATATTCACTGTCGTGTTAATGCTACTACCTAATTTTTTATGATATGAACTATAACCTTTGACGTGTCTGTCCAACTTGCCAACTAATTTAATAATTTCTTTAGTTGACTCTTCAATCTGCATTCCTCGCAAGCCCTCTAAGATTGTCTGTAAATAGGCAAAAAAAGATGTTGGCGAAACTATGTGAACCTTTTTCTCTCTGACCGCGTAGTCCAACAAACTTCTGGTATTAACTTTGATGGCTCCAATTTTATTAACCAATAAATCATAATAGATGGCTTCGGCCGGAATAAACATAAAAGCAAATTCATAAGTTCCCTCTTTGGGTCTAATATATTTAGCCGTTTCGTCAATTCTGGTCTTCAAATCCTGCTTAAACGTCTTCTCCAATTGTTCTCGCCTGACCGGGTCATTTTCTTCAACAATTCTGTTGTAATTCTCTAAGGAAAACTTGGAATCAATAGGAATCATCTTATCCTTAAGAAAAATAACTGCGTCGACTATTTGGCCATCTTTGAATTGATACTGCATCTGATATTGACTAGGATTAAAGATATTCTTTAATAGTTCTTCCAAATAGTATTCGCCCAAAACCCCTCGTCTTTTAGGATTGGTTAAAATATTTTCCAAAGATTGTAGTTGTTCGGCAAAACTGACTACCTGTTTATTGGTATTTTTCAATTCAGTTAATCCTTCGGTAACATCCTTAATAATTTTGGCGCTTTGACTAAACTGTTTTTGAACTGATTGAGCTGACTGAGCGAGTTTATTATCAACATCCTGCCTCATTTGGTTTAATCCTTGTTGAAGCATTAATAATGATTGACTGCTCTCTGGCTCTGATTTTTTACGGAGCAATAAATAAAACAGCAGACCCAGTCCAATAATCACTAAAACCAAAAGAGTGATAATAAACAGCTCCATAATGAACCTAATTTAACACAACTAGCCCCGGAAATCAACTTAAGTGAAGAGAAACTCAGCCAAGACAAAAAGCAGATAGATAAACAACAAAGAGACGGCTTCTTTTTTTGTCACCCTTTGGCCGGTTCGCAGGAAAAAGAGGAAACATATAGCGGCCATAATTAAGAAAACCCGGCCAATGGCAAAAGGTGAAAAATTAGTGACTTTAATCGGACAAAGAAAAGCGACCAGACCCAAAACTAGAGTAGCCGGGATAATTACCGAACCCATAACATTACCAATAACCAACCAATCATTATGCCGGCGAGCGGCTTGAATACCAAAAAGAATCTCAGGCATAGCATTGCCTAAGCCAACAATTAAAGTGCCAATTAAGACCAGTGAATAATCTAAATTATTCGAGAAAAAAGTGGCTGACTGGACAATTCCTTCAGCCGCCAAAAGAAGTAAGGCAATACTGCCGATTAAAATACCGATATTTTGAAAAGCTGTCTTGAAGGTAAGCGGTTTCTTAATTCTGTTGTAGGGCTTACTGAATCTATCCTCTTTTTTAAAAAGCCAATAGATATAAATAATAAAAGCTAAAATTAAAATAAGGCCGTCGGTTTGAGAAAGAATGCCATCGGCAATTAAGAGCAAAGGTAAAACAGCGATAATTAAGGTAAAAATAGCGCTTCCCTGGACTGTCCGACTGGCCAGAGCCAATCCTTTTTTAGAAATAAGGGCGGCCAAGGCAATGGCTACGGTTAAATCAACAATATTGCCACCGACAATTTCAGCAAAAGAAAGTTGGGGCACCCGATGGACCACCGAACTTAAACCAATTGAAAGATTAGGGATAGCTCCGGCCAAGGCCATAGTAAAAAAAGCAACGACAAATTCCTTCCAGCCCAAAAATTTAGCCAATTTTATCAAAGCGCCAATCAGCCAATTGCTTGATAAAATTAAAACAATGAAGGAAATAATAAAAACAATAAGATAAAGAAAAATCATGTAATTTATAATTTATACTTAATAAACCACCATTTAGTTGCTTCAATCAAAATTATATCAATTAGACCCAGACCTAAAATTAACTGCCAGTCAAACAAAGTTAAAGGAACGGTTTTCAAAAGATTCTGGAAAAGCGGCAAATAAAGAGCAGTAACTAACATCAATATACCAAATGACCAGGCGACGATTAAAAATTTATTGGAAAAAGGATTAATTTGCCATAAATTACGGCGCAAACTCTTACAGGAAAAGATATAAAAAAGCGAATCAATGGCTAAAGCAGCAAAAATAACTGAGCGAATGTGAGCTAAACCATAATCAGAATATTTTAAAAGATAAAAGAATAACCCCAAAAGCAATAAATCGGTCAGGAGGCCGATGATAAAAATAAGAATTTTCATCTCGTTGGTCAAAAGGGACATTGCCTGACCTTGCGGCCGCCGCTTCATCAAGCTTTTCTCCTTGGGCTCAAAAGCTAAAGCGACGTTAGGCAAGCCGTCTTCAATCAAATTCACCCATAAAATTTGGGCGGCTAAAACAGGCAAAGGCCAGCCCATTAATAAGCTAATGCCAATCAGAATGACTTCCGTAAAACTATCGGAGAGTAAATAAGTAATTACTTTACGAATATTATCAATAATTGCCCGGCCTTCTTCAATGGCAGCGACAATAATACTGAAATTATCGGTTAAGAGAATTAAATCAGCCACTTCTTTAGCTACGTCAGTTCCTGAACCCAGAGCCAAACCAATATCAGCTTGTTTAAGAGCCGGCGCGTCATTGATACCATCGCCAGTCATCGCGACCACCTCGCCTTTCTTTTGCCAAACCTGAACAATTCTTAATTTTTGAGCCGGTTCAACCCGAGCATAAATCTGAATATCTCTGAATCTCTTTTCAAATTCTCTATCAGAGATTCTTTCCAAATCTTTGCCCTCTAAAATATTTTCTTTTGTAATTCTAAAGCCGAGCTTCTTGGCTACTGCCCAGGCAGTCAAACGATGGTCGCCGGTAACAATAATCGGTTTCATGCCGGCCTGACGGCATAATTGAATAGCTTTCTTGGTCTCTTTCCGCAAAGGGTCGTGCAAGGCAAAAAAACCAACAAAAATCATTTTCCTGTCTCTTTCCTCGGCGACAGAATCTATTTCTTCCCCTTTGGTTCTTCGGTAAGCCGCCCCAATCACTCTTAACCCTTGTTTGGTCAAGCTCTCGTATTTTTTCTCCAACTTCTTGAAATCGGTTAAAAGCAAATCTTCTCGCCGGCCATCGTCATCTAAATAAGAAGACATGGCTAATATTTTTTCCGGCGAACCAATCGTGTACAAAATGTTGTTCTCCGGATCAAGCCGATGAAGAGTAGCAGCATATTTATAGGTCGGGTCAAAAAGAAATTGGTCAATCTTGGGCTGTTTCTTTTCCAATTCCCGCTTATCCAAGCCGGCTTGGATACCGGCCAAGAGTAACGCTTTTTCGGTCGGCCGGCCTCGGATAACCCACTTATCCATTGGCTCATCCAAGTTCTCAATAAAAGATTCATTACAAAGCAAACCGATTTTCAAAGCCAAAATATGTGATTCCTGGCCGTCTCTCTTTATCTCTTGATTAAATCTCTGGCCATCGCTTAAAAGCTCCTGACCGCCCGTGTAGATGCCAGCCACCTCCATCTTGGCCTTAGTCAAAGTACCGGTTTTGTCAGTCAAAATTATTGAGGTACTCCCCAGGGTCTCGGCCGAAGCCAATTTTCTGACTAATCCTTTTCTTTTCAAAATACGCTGCATGCCTAAAGACAAGATAACAGTCATAGCTACTGGCAGCCCTTCGGGAATAGCCGCTACAGCCACGGCAATGGCCGTGGTAAACATCTCTACGAACCTGACCCGGCCAGTAATCATTCCTTCAATAAAAATAGTCAGAGAGATGGCCACAATAATTGAACCGACTATTTTACTAAAGCGAGCTAATTTAGTCTGATAAGGCGTCTTTTTTTCTTTGGCTTCTCTGAGCATTTGAGCCAAGCGTCCAATTTCGGTTCGGGGGCCGGTTTCGGTAATCACTGCTCTGCCCCAGCCGTTTTCAATCATTGTTCCTAAATAAACCATATTATCGCGGTCAGCTAAAGGCGTCTGAGCAGATAAAAATTCCTTATTTTTTGAAGAGGCCAACCATTCACCAGTCAAAGCAGACTCATTAATCTTTAAATTATGGGCATCAATGACTCGGCCGTCAGCCGGTACTTTATAGCCAGCTCTCAGAAAAATAATATCGCCAGGAACTAATTTTTCCTGGGGGATTTCTTTTTCTTGCCCTTGGCGGAAAACAATTGTTTTTATCTTGAGAACTTTTTTTAACTTATCTAAGGCCTGGCCAGCTTTGCTCTCTTGAAAATAGCCAACAATAGTATTTAAAAGAACCGCTCCAAAAATAACGATGGTATCAGTATACTCTTCCAAAACTAAAGTAACGATGCCGGCAATAAGCAAGATATAAATAAGGGGGCTCCTGAACTGCTCTAAAAATAACTTTAACCGGGAAAAGGGTTTCTCCTTGGGAAGTTCATTAAGACCAAATTTCTTCAATCTTAACTTGGCTTCTTGGCCGGTCAAGCCATCGGGTTGTGACTTCAACTCCTCCAGAGTTCTTTCAATAGAAAAAATATGCCATGGCTTCCGCATATATAGAATTATATCATATCTTTGACCAAATTTGAAAAAAAGATAAGATAACCGATTTGATTGTTATGTCAATTTTTTTCTAATCAAAAAAACAATCAGCCCAATTATAACAAATAAACTAAGCCATTGGCTGATGAATAATCCTAAATAATGAGGGTCAGCTAAGGCGGTGTCCGTGGCTCGGCTGAAATCCAAGAGAAAGCGGGAAACGGAATACCAAAAAAGAAAAATAATAAACAATTGACCTGGTTTTTTGAGACGATTTCGCAGAAACCAAAAAACCAAAAACATTATCAGCCCGTTTAAGGCCAAATATTCAGCTACCGGATGGCGCAGTGTCCCGTCCGGCCACTGGATAGCCCAAGGCAAAGAAGTAATCGCTCCCTGGTGGTCGTTGATTAAAGAACAACCAATTCTGGTAATGAAAATGCCAAAGGCCAGAGCTGGCGTAATAACATCAGCTATTTGTAAAAAAGATAAGACAAATTGTTTTTTTTGCTTAGGGAAGTCATCGCGGAGCGATGACAGGGTTCCCAGCATAAAAAAACAATTTGTCTTATCTTTGTATCTCAGATACAACCAACCGCTAATCAAGGCGCCAAATAGCCCGCCGTAAAACATTAAACCGCCGGCCCAGATTTGGAATATTTCCAAAGGATGAGTTAAATAATATTGAGGAAACTGGAAAAGATAAGCCAAACGAGAACCGGCCAAGCCACCTAAAAAGATAAAAATAACCAGCCAAAAAACTTCCTTTAGGTCAATTCCTCTTTTAGCCGTCTCTCTAAAAACCAACCAAGAACCGAATAAAAAAGCCAAGCCCAAAGACAATCCCCAAGGATAAAGAGTAAACGGCCCAATTTGAACCTGACTGTAAGAAAAATAATCAATCATTAAATTTATTGTATCATTTTAATCAGATATTAAAAATGGCCAGCAATCCTAAAGAAAGATTGCCGGCCAGCTTTTGGATATCAAGAATTAGATACGCAGAAACGGAGGCGGCTTACTGGCGTCCAGAAAGATAATCCTGATTCTATCTTTCATCAGCCAGTCGACCGATATCTTGATCAGATGGGTAATACCGCTGCTTTCAGCCATAATGAAAAGCGGCTTGAAATACCAGCCCGAAGGTGCCTGGGCGTTACGGTAAACCCTTAGAGGAAGATGGTCTTTGTCTTTCTGAAAAGTAAAAGGTTTTCCTTCACCTCTTCTTCCAAAAAGAAATTTAGGCGTCCTGCTAGTCCGATGAAGGGTCAACTCAGCATACATCTCCTTTCGGAAAGGAGCATACAGAGCACAAACACCCCTGATATGACAAGCGTAGAATTTCTTTGGTCTCCCGCCTTCTCCCTTAGGATTCCAACTGGAGAACTCTCCTATCTTCAGGATGGCTCCCGGAATCAACTCTGGCTGAACACTTGAGGCAAAAACTATCCCTATGGCGAATTCTAAGTCTCGGATATCATCGTGAATCGGCATAAATTTACATTCCTCCAAATCGGTCTTCTCCAGATTATTCCCTTCCATCTTTAACCTCCTTCAGTTATATTTCAGTCAATTAATTTCTCTATTAAACAACTATCTATATTATACACCCTTTTAATGATTTGTCAATGTCCTAATTCCTTCCTTAACTTGGGCGAATACTTAACCATTAATTCTTTAGCTTCAGCCAGACTTTCTTTAAGCAACTTGGTTTTGCCCCGGATTAAAATAGTCGGTCCGGCAAAATCCTTTGGTTCAATAACTAAGTCGCCTTTTTGGGCCAATTCCTTAATCCTTTTATTCTCTGTTTCATTGCGACCGACAATAATTTTATTGTCCCTCATCCTGTTTTGAGCTTCTTCCAAAGTGGGACCAATCCAAAAGTGACGGCCTAATTTTAATAATTGAATATCATTGCCTTGAGCGTCAGGCCATTTAGCCAATAACTCTTTGAGTCGTTGACCGAATTGAGGGTCAGTCAGCAGACAGCCACCGGCTGGGGTTGGATATTCTTTAATTCCCCATTTTTTAGCTAAAGCCATTTGTTTTTGACGACTACGACCAGAAATATCTAATAATTTACTCCTGTCAACTAATCCTTTTTTTTCTGGAACAGTCGGCTCCAATAATTTAGCTGATAAAGGACGCAACAGATAACCATTTAAGCCCGACTCTTTTTCAATCAATTCCAGGGCCTGCTTATTCTGCGACATCGGCCGTTCCCCTAAAACATCACCAGTAGCAATAAAATCAAATTTAGCCAATTTAGGAATAGGATGAAGGCTTTCAGCGACATCGGATTGCGAGCGGGCATGGTCTCGCCATAGGCGAGGAGCGAGCAATCCGCAAGAGCGGAAATCCTCGCTGGGGATTTCCGCGTTCGATGAAAGCCTTCGTCCTATTCCGGCTATCTCTTTGGCTTTCTTCAACATTAAAACATGGCAGTCTAGACAGGGATTCATCGTCTTACCATAACCGTACTTCGGTTTTTTGACTATTTTTAAGTGTTCCTCTGAAAAATCAACTGTCCTAAGCTCAATTTTTAATTCTTTAGCGGCTTTGGCGGCTAATTGACTGTCAAAAAAATAACTGACAAAAACTAAGCCAGTTACTTTAATTCGTTGTTCTTGAAGAAGTTTAACCGCTAATATAGAATCCAGGCCTCCGGAAAAGAGGACTAAGGCGCTAGTTTTTTTTCGGCATTTAAAAGAAATTTTATAATTTAATCCTGAGCGAAGCAAAAAAGCCCATCGCCAAATATTTTTGAGATTCTTTATTCCGCCCAGGACACTTAATTATTCAACCACCTTACAAACCTCGTCGCCTTCCCTGGCTTGCTGTTCAACTTTTAAGCCAATCGCCTGACCTTTCTTAGCTGTCTCAATACTTTCGTGTTCTATCTGCATTGAATCGATATTCTGTTCAAAGTCGCTGGTCGCTCCTTTAATATGGATTTTATCGCCCACTTTTAACTCGCCGCCGGTAATTTCAACCACGGCCACACCGATATTAGTAAAATAGTGGGTTACCTTGCCGATTAATTTTTCTTCAGCCATTTATTTTTTTTCACCTCCTCTCGTCAAATTTACCCAAATCTATGATTTGGTTATAAATTTGAGCGCTCGCCTTTGGCGAGCCGCCCAACCTAGGCATGGTCCGCCATAGGCAGACATAATTTTTGTTGCTAAAACAAATTTTAGACAAAAATTACGCAGCCCCACGGGGAGTTGAACCCCGGTTTTATGCCTGAGAAGCATATGTCCTAGGCCACTAGACGATGGGGCCACTTTTAATTTAACACAAATAACCGAATTTGTCCATTTATCGAAGAGGGCATTCGGGGCGTTCCTTAAAACTACGTCCTTTCCATCTTTAATCCTACGACAAAGGAATATTTCAAGAGAATCGTTGAGCAAGGACGTAGTTTTAAGGAACGCCCCGGTTAAATCTGTTTCACTGATTTACTCGCTTTGCTTATTTAACCAGCAATTTATCGGCTTTTTCAGGATAAGCCATAACTTCCTTAACGACTTCTTCCAAATGGATAGCTCGGGAAGCTTTAATCAAGACAATGTCGCCAGCTGCCAATCTTTCTTGTAAAGCCAAAGCCGCTTCAGCCGGCTGGGAAAATTCAAATATTTTCTCCTTAGCCATTCCTTGTTGACGAGCCTGGTCAGCTATAAAACGAGCCCGCGAACCGATGGTTAAAAGCAAATCAATTGTATCGGCTGCCCGCTGGCCAACCTGACGATGAGCCGCTTCGGTATCCGGACCTAATTCCAACATATCCCCCAAGACGGCTATTTTCTTTGTTCTTTGGCCATCTATCTCTGAAGGAAATTCTTCTAAAATTTCCAGAGCGGCCAAAGCAGCCGTTGGCGAAGAATTATAACTATCATCAATTAACCAACTACCCTTAATTCCCTTGATTATCTTAGTCCGGCCAGCCAAAGAGCGGTATTTCCGCAGAGCCGTTGAGATTTTAACTAAATTGAGGCCAAAATGTAAGCCAACGGCGGCGGCGGCGGCCGTAGCATAGGCCTGTTGTCTACCTAAAACTTTATCTAATCTGACTGGCACAAAACTACCCTGATATTCCAACTTGAAACTGATTCCAAAGTCATCTTTTTTAAAATCTTTAATAAATAATTCGTAACTCAAAATTTTCAAATCAGCTGCTTGACCCATTCCGTAATAGATTACCGGGGCGCCTGAAGACAACTGGTCGCCTATTTCTCTAACTGACAAATCGTCGTAATTCAAAACAGCCAATCCTTTTTTAGTCAAAGATTTGACCAAAAGAGCTTTTTCTTGAATTAATTTATCTTTCTCGGGGAAAAACTCTAAATGAACCGGGAATTGACCAATGGCCGTAATAACGCCTATCTTAACCGGGATAAAGTCAAGCAAATATTTCATATCGCCCGGCTTATCCACGCCCATTTCCAAAATCAAAATCTCAGGATAATCTTTATCGGTTAAAATAATAGATATTGCCTTAAGAAAGTTTTTCAACCAAGCCATTATTGAACGGCCGGCTGTTTCCAATCCCAGAATAGTCAAAGGAACGCCTATCTCGTTATTGTAATTCCTCATATTGCGGCGAATCTTAAATTCTTTTTTGAGCACCTGATAAATCGCCTCTTTGGTGCCGGTCTTGCCAACGCTACCGGTCACGCCAACAATTTCCGGTTGGTATTTCCAGAGAACTATTTTAGCTAATATCTTAAGAATATATTGAAGAATTCGTCTCATAATTTGCCTAGTTACAAGCACAAGAACGGTTTTCGTACTCGCATTAAATTATATCACTTCGAGAGTTCCTCCTAACCATTTCGAGAAACGTAGATGATAAAAGCTTTGCCTGTTTGTGGAAGTGAAGAAAAGTTCTGCTTTTGTCATCTCCGAGCCGAGGCAACAACCTAAATGGAATACAAACTGGTTCTCGGCCGAGGTGTTTTCGAGAAGTGGTTAGGAGGAACTTTTTCATTGCGGCGGTATCTCCAAATAATTAAACAAATATTCGGCCATTTTTTTGAAAACCGGACTGGTTGAATCGGCGGCAAAGCTGATCCCCTGAGGCTCGTCTAACTTGATTAAAATAATGAATCGAGGATTAAAAGCCGGGGCGAAACCAACAAAAGTATGGATAGTTTCTTCGGAATAACCGCCTTCTTCCAAATCAGCCACTTGAGCTGTCCCCGTCTTACCGGCAATATTATAGCCAGCCACTCTGGCCGGTTGACCAAAACCATTTTCAACTACACTAACCATCATTTTAGTTAATTCTCCAGCCGTTTGGGGAGAAATAACTTCTCTGACTATTTTGAGTTCCCGATCAATTTCCTGACCGTCACTCTTAATTATTCCCTCCACCAAATAGGGCTGCATCAATTTACCCTGATTAGCAATCGCTCCGATAGCCGTAATTAATCCCAAGGGTGTAACCGTAATTCCCTGACCGAAAGAAATAGTCGCTAAATTAATTTCCCGACCGGTGAACAAATTAGAAATATTGCCGCCTACTTCGCCTATTAAGTCAACACCAGTTGGCCGGTCAAAATTAAATCGCTGAACGTAATCTCGGAAAATATCCTGGCCGATTTTCTGCTGGACGAAGACGGCTCCGGTATTAATTGATTTCTCCAAAACCTGAGTCATTGTTTGCTGGCCATAGATTCTGCCATCAACATTACTGATGGTGCTTCCTTTGATTCTAATTTGTCCTTCGTCTTGGTAAACAGTTTGGGGAGCAATCCGGCCGCTGTCTAAACCAGCCGCCATGGTAATCGGTTTAAAAACCGAACCCGGCTCATAAACTTTTTGAATAGCCGGATTTAGAAAAATACCAACATCCTCTACCTGGTTATACTGATTAGGATCAAAAGTTGGCCAGCTGGCCATGGCCCGGATAGCTCCGCTGGCCGGCTCCATAACAATAATCGTCCCGCCGGCCGCCTGCCAGCGCTCAACTAATTGCTTTAATTCTTTTTCCGCCTTAAACTGGATATTCTGGTCAACCGTTAAAATAAGGTCAGAGCCATCTTGAGCTAGCTCAAACTCTTGCTTCAACGAGGGAATCCAATAACCACTGGTATCTTTCTTGCCGCTTAAGAAACCTGGTACGCCTTTCAGTTCGTCCTCGTAATAGCCTTCTAAACCATATTGACCAATCTTTTTCTCCTCTTCAAAACCGACAAAGCCAGTTAAATGACAAGCCAAAGAGCCGTTAGGATAATATCGCCAAGTTTCTGGAACAGTAGCCAAGCCGTCAATCTGCCAATCAGTTATTGTCTGAGCTATTTCCTGACTGACTTTGTGTTTAATCGGCTCGTAGGGGTCATCCTTTTTATTTATTCTTTCTAAAATGGTCTCTTTATCTAATTCTAAAAGCTCGGCTAATTTATTAGCTAAATCATCCTTTTGGTCATCAGCTATTTCTTTAGGAGTAACATAGACCTGATAAAATTCTTTATTAATGGCCAAGGGAGAATAATTGGGCTGATTATTTCGCCGACTATCAGCTAAATCTTGAATAAAGATTTCGCCTCTTTGCGGAAATAAATCTTGATAAATGTCATGCTGGTCTTGAGCCAAAGCGTAATAATAATCATATTGTAAAATTTGGAGAGAAAATAAGCGGCCTAGAATTCCGCCGCCGATGAGAAAAATAATAATTATTAACAATGAAATCCGCCAGTGACTCATAAATATTCATCTATTCTTTAACGGCCACAGCTGTTTCTTCTCCTAAATAAATAGCCTCACCTCCCTCAACTAAATTAAGAGATTTAATCAATTCCTCTAAATTGGCTGGCGATTGCCAATTAGCTATCTCTGTTTCCAATTGCTGACTCTCGACCTCTAATTCTCTAAGATATTCTTCTTGTTGACGAATTTGATAGCTAGATTTAACCAAACCATTGGTCTGAATAATATAAAAAAATCCTAGGCAAAAAATAGCCAAAATAATTAAAATACTCAAAATAGCTAAACCTTGATTTTGTCTAGCCGGGCAAATCCTTTTTGATTTAATATAGCTAGTCATTGTTTTGAAGCGACCCGCAGTTTGGCGCTGCGACTGCGCGGGTTAGAAATCACCTCTTCTTGGCTGGGCCTGACCGGTTTCTTGGTCAAAATTTTTAGATTTCCTCTTTGAGCGGCCTGACGGAAGAAATTTTTGACTATTCTATCTTCCAAAGAGTGGAAAGAGATAATGCCCAGCCGGCCTTCTCTTTCTAAAATTTCTAAGGCTTGGGGTAAGGCCTCTTTTAAATTATTGAGCTCATCATTGACGGCTATACGTAGGGCTTGAAACGTCCGGGTAGCCAAATGAATTCTTTGATGATGGTATTGAGCCGGTGTCGCCCTCGCAATAATTTCTACTAATTGCTTAGTTGTTTTTATCGGCTGGATTTGTCTGACTTGGCTAATTCGTTGAGCGATTTTCCGGGCGTATCTTTCCTGGCCGTATTCTCCTAGAATCTTAAACAGATCTTCCTCCGGCCACTGATTGACTATTTTCTCGGCAGTCAATCCTCCGGCCTGATAGGACATTAACAAGGGTTCGTCTTTTTGGAAGGAAAAGCCGCGGCCACTCTCTTCGATTTGCCAAGAGGACATGCCTAGATCAAAGAGAATGCCATTAATCGGTCGGAAATCAATTTGGTCGACAATTTTTTCTAAATGAGCGAAATTGCCTTGTTTTAAAATAATATTTTCCTGCCCAGCGATAATCTGACTGAGCTCTTTTAGAACTTTTTTATCTAATTCAATGCCCAAGATTTTTCCCTGAGGGAGAATTCTTCGAGCAATAGATAAAGCATGACCAGCCAAGCCAATGGTACAATCAATAAAATTCTGGCCTGGTTTTGGATTAAGATATTCTAAAATCTCTTTTAAGAGGACTGGTTGGTGCATGCTACAGGCCTAATTCTCCTAATTTAGAGGCCAAATCACCGACTTCTTTTTCCGCTCTTCCCTTGTAAACATCCCATTTCTCTCCGGACCAGACTTCTAAACGATTATACAAACCGATAACAACGGCATTCTTTTTCAAAGAAGCGTACTTTTTCAAATAATCCGGGATAAGAATCCGTCCTAATTTATCGAACTGAACAGCCATCGCTCCGGCTAACATCACTCGGGCGAATCCCCGTGCCTCAATCTGACTGGCCGGTAAACGACCTAATTTGTCGGCCATGGTTTGCCATTCTTTCAAAGGATAAAGAACCAAACAATTATCAATGCCGCGAGTAATCACCGCTCCCTGACTGAAAAAGCGTCTGAACTTAGCCGGAATGGCTAATCTTTTCTTACTATCAACTGTATGTTTATATTCTCCGATAAGCATAGTTTTCCACAATTTCATTCACTTATCCCCACATTTATCCACAAGTGATTACCTTGTTCCCATTGTATGTCACTCAAGTAACCCTGTCAAACACCAATCTTTTGAATAAAATCTATCTGAATTAAATCAAAAAATGGCTTGTTTAAGCCATTTCATAAATTTAAACATTCTTTTCTGTCCACAGATTATCCCCATCAGTGGGCACATCTGGATTCTAACCAGAGATTTCTATCGCGCTTGCCCTGCACCAAAACTTGTGGATGATGCAGGATTCGGACCTGCGACCTCGTCGATGTGAACGACGCGCTCTACCGCTGAGCTAATCATCCGTAATTTTGGTGCAGGGTGAAATAACGCTTTAACCCCCGAGCTATGCGCCCGTTATATCTTCAATTTATTAATCAATTTTTCGTGAGGTTTTTCCAGGACATCGCGGATGAATCTGTCGAACATATCATAACGATAATTAAAGTCAGCTGTCGAAAAAACGACATAATCAATCTCTCTGCCTACTTCGGCTTCCAGGTCCCTTAAAAAGCCGGACAGATTTCTTTTCTTGATACCGTCGCCGACAACTAACAAATCTACCCGCGAATTTTCTTCGTTGATAAAGATACCGCTTAAAATAGCTAATTTAATTCGGCCCAGATTTTTTAAACGACTCAATATTTTTTCTTTTGAGGCCGGACTGGATTTGAGAACTAAGGTTTTAAGCTCGTTGTAAAACTCAAAATCGGGATTAACCGAATAGGCCTTATGTTTGTCTTTGACCCGATTAACAATCAGATGGATATTCTCCAACTTCTTTATCTGACGGCGGCAAGTATAATTATCACTTTTGATTTTTCTGGATATTTCATTCAATCTGAAAGACTCCTCCGGATTCCGCAAAAATAATTTCAGTAATTTAGCTTTGACCGGCGAGTCAAAAAGTTGCTCTAAAATCTCCTTGGTCATAGTAGCAGCATCGGCAACGATTGTCGATGTTTTTTATTTTAATTCCACAGCCGCCCCGGCTTCTTCCAGCTTTTTCTTCAGTTCTTCGGCCTCTTCCTTCTTTAAGCCCTGTTTAATTACCTTGGGAGCGCCGTCAACCAAATCTTTAGCTTCTTTCAGTCCCTGACCGGTAATTTCTTTAACTACTTTAATCACCGAAATCTTCTGGTCACCACTACTTTTCAATTCCAAATCAAAACTGCTTTTTTCGGCAGCTGCCTCTTCTTCGCCCGACGCAGCTGAAGCGGCCGCCGGAGCAGCCATCATCAATCCGGCACTAACGCCGAATTTGTCTTCCAAAACCTTAACCAATTCAGCCAAATCGGAAACGCTAAGCTCTTCAATTTGTTTAACCAAATCTTTGAACTTGACCGGCACTTTTACTTCTTTTTCTTTCTTCTCTTCTTTTTTCTTCGGAGAAGATTCTTCCCCGCCAGAGGCAGCCTGTTCGTCCTTTGGCGAAGACTCGTTTTTGACGAGTTTTTCTTTTCCGCCAGAAGCGGACTTGTCCTTGATGAGATTTTCTTCGGTCATAGATTTTTTTCTAAAAGTTATTTAACTTAAAACCTGAAAGAATATTTTATCTCTTTTGAGACAATATTTCAAGCCCTAGGTCTCTAACTTCAGATTCTTTAAAATAAAAGTCAATTTTCTTAAATTGCCTTGAAGGGTATTAACCAAACCGCTAAGAGGTGCCGCCAAACTGCCGGCCAACCTGGCCAAAAGCTCTTCCCGGGAGGGCAACTTGGCTAATTCAATTAAGGCCTGGCTGTCTAAATATTTACCCTGAACTAAACCGGCTAATATTTTCAAGGATTCGTTCTCTTTAGAAAAGTTATACAAAATCTTAGCTGGCAGCGCTTCATCTTGATAGCCAAAAACTAAACCAATTTGACCCGGCAACTCTTTAACCTTAATTTTATCCAAGCCAGCTTTCTTTAAGATTAAATCAACCAAAGTTTTCTTGGCTACTTGATAATCTATTTCTTTTTCTCTCAATTTCTGGCGGAGTTCTTCTAATTGAGCCACTTTTGAACCGGTATAATCAGAAAAAATAACTACCTTCTGACGAGTTAGTTTGTCGGTCAAATCTTTAATGATGGCTTGTTTTTTTTCTTTGGAAATCATAATTCGATAAACTGACTATAAATAAAAAAATCCATGGACTAGCCATAGACAAAAACCTGACGCCTCGATAGGTCTTATTCCAATTTTGTCTAAATCTTTGATTTAGTAACAAATTGAGAATCCGCCCCTGGCGGATATTGCCTATTGTCTATGGCTATTTTAGTTCGATAAACTGACTATAAAAATATTACTCTATTCTGAAGAGCCAGTCAAGAGATGGACAATGGCCTGGCCAAATTTTTCAGCCGCCGCCGGACCGCTACCGGTAATAATTTTCCCATCAACGACCAGGTCATCTTCTTGATAATTAGCCCCGTTTTCTTGGAGAATTTTAACTGGTCCTTTATCTAAAGCGCTTGACCAGACAGTCGCTTCTTTGTCTTGGAGCAGGCCAGCCTTGGCTAAAATAACCGGACTAATGCAAATAGCCGCCAAGATCTTTCCTTGACTGACTGCTTCTTGAGCGATTCGATAGGAGGTCTGATTATCAAGATTTTTTAAAGCTCCCGGACCGCCGATAAAAACAATTCCTTCATAATCCTCTATTTTCAATTCATCCAGGGAAACATCTATTGGCACTTGCCCGCCGCTGACTCCTTGAGCTGTTCCTTTAGAATTACTCGCCGTAGTCACTTCAATGCCGGCCTTTTCTAAAACTTCTTTGGGAATAAAATATTCTTCATCTTTGAAATTCTCAAAAGCAATAATCAGGGCTGCTTTTTTAGCAATGGATTCTTGAGGCATAGTTGTTTCTCCTGTTTGTTCTTTTTTAGCGCAACCGGAGAGAAAAGCCAAAGAAACAAACAGTGGGAGAATTAAAATAGTTCTTAAAGTCAAATTTCTCATCTGACTTATATATTATATCTTAAAAGTTGAATCTACTGCAAATACTTAGCTTTGTTTTGATTATGCTCCTCCAGTGTTTTACTGAAAACGGTTTCCCCATCGGGCTTGGACAAAAAGAAATAATAATCACTGGTTTGAGGAAAAACCGCCGCTTCAATAGCCGATAAGCCCGGATTACAGATCGGGCCGGACGGCAAGCCGACATTCTGATAAGTGTTGTAAGAAGAATCAATCCTGGTCTCGGCCGCCGAATAACGCCATTTGTCAACGCCGAGGACGTAAGCAATAGTCGCACAAGATTCTAAAGGATAATTATCTTCAAGCCGCTGCCAGAATATTCCGGAAACCAATCGTCTATCTTCATTAGTGGAAACCTCTTTTTCCAATAAACTGGCCATAATAACAATTTCTTCAATGCTTTTTCCCTGATTAGCTATCTCTTCCCTTAAATCCTGGCCTATTTTCTGTTCAAAATTAGCTCTCATTTTAGCGACAATCTCATCTAAAGTCTCGGTCGGACCGAAGCGATAAGTATCCGGGAATAAATAACCTTCTAACTGGGGCCTGCCCAACAACTCCCCTTCTCCAATCAGACCGGCTTTGGTCAACCGCGCGTCAATTTGCTTCAGATTAAATCCCTCGGGAACGGTTACGGCCACTTCATTGGAAATTGCTTCTCCTTTAACTATCTTCCGGGCTATTTGAAGGATATTGAAGGAAGGACTAAGTTCGTACTGGCCGGCCTGCAGGCGAGCTGCCCAGCCCTTATAAAGAATATAATATTCAAAATAAATCCCGTTTCTAATCAGCCCGGCTTCTTTTAAATTAGCGGCAATCTCTCTCACTCCCTCCCCTTTTTCAATATTGAATGATTGCTCTTGGCCATCGGGATTTAAGGGAGTAATTATTTGATACCTGATATAAAAAACAGCTAATAAAAAAATTAGTAAAACGACTGAAAATAAAAATAAAATAAATCTTTTTTTATTGGTTATTTTCATAAGACCTGGAGATTAAAGGGACAAAAACAAATCCGGGATATTCTTTTTCTTCAAATTTGTTTTTTCCTTTTTTAACCACTAACCGGACACTGTTAGCCACTGGCGCGACCAAACGACCGCCTATTTTTAATTGCTCTTTCCAGGACTGAAGAATTTCTTCAGCCGAGGCGGCGGCAATAATTTTATCAAAAGGGGCTTGGGTGGCTAATCCCTTTGAGCCGTCGCCGCAAATAAATTCTACGTTCTTAAAATTGTACTTCTCAACATTATTCTGGCCGAAATCCTTCAGTTCAGGAATCCGCTCAATGGCATAAACAAAACCTTTCGGACCGACGAGCTGACAAAGCATGGCCGTTTGCCAACCTGAACCGGAGCCGATGTCTAAAACTCTATCCCCTTTGGCTGGCTGAAGCAACTCTAACATAAAAGCGACAGTCAGAGGCTGGGAAATGGTCTGACCATGGCCAATAGATAAAGGGGCGTTGTAATTAGCTACAAAATCTTCTCCTTTTTCGCTAACTATCTCTTGGGGAACAAAATCAGCCCGCTTGATTTTCTTAAAGGCCTCAATAATTGATTCACTCTTGAGGTATCCTTCTTCAATTAACTGATTGATTAGTTTGTCCATTAATTTTATCAATAATTTCTCTCAATAATATAATCAGCCAATTTCAGAAGAAACTTTTTTTCTTTTAGCGGCATTCTCATTTGTTTTATTATGGACTTGGCTTTATTAACTAAATTTTGAGCTTTTTCCTGACAATAATCAAGAGAGCCGCTCTCTTTTACTATTTCTCTTACCCTTCGAATATCTTTCTGAGTCGGTTTTTTCCTACCTAAATAACTTTTAATCTTTTGCCTATTTTTAGGGTCGATTAAGGTTAATGTTTTAAAAATTAAAAGATTGGGCTGATTCTCTTCAATGTCCGAACCTATTGGCTTACCAAATTCTTTCTCTGAACCAAATAATCCTAAAATATCATCCTGAATCTGAAAGGCAATTCCCAAAGGCAAAGCAAACTTCTCCAACTTGGCTAAAAAGCGCTCTCTTTGACCAGCCAAAGCCGCTCCTATTTTGAGTGGGTCAGCAAAGGTATAATAAGCGGTCTTGTGTTTAGATACATTAAGTATGTCTTTCTCGGTGAGTTTAACTTTCTCCTCTTTTAAAATTAATTCCAACATTTCACCATGACAGGTCTTGATTATCATCTTATTCAAAATATCAATAGCCTTTATTTTTTCTCTATCCGGAAAAGGACTATTGCTTAAAGCCTGATATCCTAAAGCGCAACTTATATCGCCAGCCACCATGGCCAAAGAAATTCCTGAATGTAAATCGTTGAATTTCTTTCGATAAAAAGCGTGAAGAGATGGTCTGCCCCGCCTTAACTCATCTTCATCAATAATATCATCATGAATCAAAAAATAATTATGAATTAATTCTACGGCTAAAGAGGCCTCTAAAATAGCTTTTTTATTTTTACCGCCCGCTAAAGAATAGCCAAGATTAACTAAAATAGGCCGCAATCTCTTGCCGCCTCCAAGATTAATCTCCTTTAATATCTTGATTGTTCCAACCGCTTGTTTAAAAAATAAAGAATTTTCTCTAATTTTCTGATTAAAAAACCTATCTAACTCATCATCAATTTCCTGTTGGTATTGAGAAAGGGCCTGATTAAAGGAATTGAATTTCGGATTGATTTTATTTGTTCTCATTTATTCTATTTTCCAAGACGCCGCTGCCTTTTAACAAAATCGTTTATTGCTTTAGTGAATTCTTCTCTGCCGAAGTCGGGATAAAATTCTTTAGTAAAATATAACTGGCTGTCAGCGCAATGCCACATCATAAAACCGGTGCTGTTATGAGGGTCGCCTTGACTACCGGTCCGAATTAAAAAATCGACTGGCGGTAATTGACCAGTCCAAAGATGCTGTTTCAATAAGCCGGCCGTAATTTTCAAATTTTTATCTCTTCTTCCTTCTTTAACGATTTCTCTTATGGCGGTCAGCATTTCGTCGGTGCCATTATAAGCAATAAAGAAATTAAGAAAGTGACGATTATAATTTTGAGTCGCTTGGATAACCTCTTTAATTGATTGTTTGGCCTTGGCTGGTAAAATTTCTGGCCAGCGACCGATCACATCAACTTTAACCTGATTCTGATGGACCTCCTTATCTCGGGCTAATTGATGAAAGTACTTCTGATATATTCCGAAAAGGGTGCTGATTTCTTTTTTAGTTCGCTTAGTTAAATTCTCCCAAGAGCCAACCCAAAAAGAAACACATTTTACATTTAAATCAAGAACTGCTTGAAGCAGTTCTTTGGTTTTTTCAGCGCCAACCAAATGACCGCGCCAAGGAGCTAAACCCTTTCGCCTGGCCCAGCGCCGATTGCCGTCAGGGATAATAACGATATGATTGGGTAGATTAGCTGTATCCATAATTAACTCTTTGTCAATTTATCTATTTTATAGTATAATTTAATAAAGTTCTTTAACCCAAAACCGTATAGAAAGGAGGTGGTTAAAATGCCGGGGTGAACGAAGAAATTTTTGAGACGGCTAATGATCTTAGAGAATGGAAAGATTCGCTTGTTCAAGGGCTGAAAGAAGGAAAAGACAATTCTCAAATTACCTGGGCTGGTCAAAAAATAACCGACTTGGCTAAAAGAGACCTAGCAAAGCTTATTAAACTTATTCATTTGGTTAATGGCGAAATCAGTCCGGAAGAAAGAAAATTTCTTCAGAAACTTATCACTGAAACCAGAGAATTACTTTTCAATCTTAAAGCGCTTAGAAAGGAGCCATAAAGATGGAAGCCAACTTAGATTATTTTAGACCACCCAAGCAGAGCGTTGGGGACAAAAAACCGTTCTCAATGCTTTTTTATTTTTCAAAATTATTGGCCCGCCATAGGCGAGACACTGATTTTTCTGTCTAAATCAAAGATTTAGACAGAAATCGTGCAGGCGCGGCAGGATTCGAACCCGCGACCTTCGGTTTTGGAGACCGATGCTCTTCCAGCTGAGCTACGCGCCCATAAATTATTTATTCCAATCCTTTCTTTTATCTTTCCGAGTCGCTCTATGAGAAAAGCCTTTGGAGTGTCTTTTCTCAAGTTTCTTAATATTTTCCTTCATTATATCTTCTAGATTCCAGCCGAAGAAATTACAAATCATCGCCAGATACCAGAGTGTATCGCCAACGTTCTCTCTAATACCTTCTTTTTGATTATCACGATGAATAATAGTTTTCTTGATACAGCCAGCCACATCGCCGGCTTCTCCGGAAACTCCCAATCCCCAGGTCATTAATTCCTTTTCTTTATTACGAATCTTCACGGCTGTCTTTTGACAAAGTTTTTGATATTCATTTAAATCCATATCTTTATTTCTTCATCTCTTTATGGAGGGTATGCTTCCTGCACCACTTACAAAATTTTTTCAAATCAGATATCATCTCGCAACACTTTTTATATTTCTTACAATTTATCTATTATTACTTTGGATTCCAGTAAAACCATTGACTCTCTTTCCTAATCTCGAAACCTAATTCTTTGTATAATTCAATCGCCTCCTTGTTTTCTTTTTCTGTTCCAACCAGTACCGTTTTAACATCGAGTCTCTTAAATTTCTTCATAACTTTCTTAAGTAAAGATGTACCAATTCCTTTTTCTCGAAACTCTTTCTTAACAAAAAGCTCATCAATAGTGCCATACTTAAAAAGTCCGTAGATAATAAAATGTCCCCATATAAAACCGACTATCTGTCTATCTATTTCGGCAACTAATAAAATACTCTGCGACTTTGATTTTTCAATCGGCACCAATAACCCCTTTTCTTTATTCTCTTTCTCTTCTACTGGATGAAGTTCGTAATACAACTCGGTAATGCCTTTTTTATCTTTTTTAGTTGCTTTTCTAATTCTCATATTACTTCTAAATTTTACCACAGCGCTTCCTTACTTCTTCACTTCCTTATGCAAGGTATGCTTCCTGCACCACTTACAAAATTTCTTCAGCTCTATTTTTTTCTGAGTCGTTTTTTTATTTTTACGCGACCAATAATTAATCCGTTTGCAAACGCTGCACTGCAGTTTTATCAAATTATCCTGAGACATGAGCCCAGAGGCGGATTCGAACCGCCGACCTACACATTACCAATGTGTTGCTCTAACCAACTGAGCTATCTGGGCATTCTATCTAATTAGGACTCTAAAAATTTATAAAAATTAACGATAGCGATTCCTGCGTATCCCCAAACAAACGGCAACCATAAAGGTATCAGCCAAGTAGGATTCATGTAATACCATATTCCACTTTTTATGCAAACTATCTCTGTTACGGCCCCACCGATGGTGCAAAAAAGAAAAATTTTAAGACCTACCTTATCGAACCAAATAGGATAAAAAACAACAAGACCTAAAACTAAAATCCCCGAACTTAATAAATTATTCCTCCAGAATAACAGAACAACAATAAAAGGAAATAAGGCAAAAAGAATATACAAAAAAAACTTTCGTAGTTAAATAAAAATCGCGTGGGCAGGGAGGGATTCGAACCCCCGTAGTCCGAAGACGCCAGATTTACAGTCTGGTGCATTTGACCACTCTGCCACCTACCCTTGGAGCCAGCGGAGGGATTCGGACCCCCGACCGACGGTTTACAAAACCGCTGCTCTACCCCTGAGCTACGCTGGCTAAAACTATTTACCGCTATTGTTCTTGATACCCATTTCCTTTAACTCTTCTAAAACTTCTTTAACTTTCTTGTCTTTGGAACCCAACTTAACGGCTATTTCCAAGGAGGCCTTGGCATCTGTATAATTGTGCTGCCTCCAATATAAAAGACCGAGAAATTTATAGGCGGTAATATTCTTGGGATTCTCAACAATCAAATCAATCCATTTCTGTTCTTCTTTAATCGGCTTATCCAACTCACTGATAGGAATTTCCTCGCTTTCTTCCTCGACCGGTTGAGAAATTATCTCTTCTCTTTCTATTTTAACGGGGATTTCCTCGGATTGACCAGTTGATAAATCTTTGGTTCTTTTTCTTCTTTGTTCCCTTTGCTTAATCCACTCTTTTGATTTTTGAGTCATTGTTTGCGAACTACGTCTCAATCTTTCAATCCATCTGCTCAATAAATTCTCTGTTTTCAAAAAGATGATTTTTACCCGCCGTAAAAATTTCTCCAAACCGACAATTAGATTAAGCCAATGCTGTTTGTAATTAATCTCTCGTAATCTTTGAGTCAGGCCTCTTTTCCTTTCCAAAATAATCATCTCTTCCTCTGACAAACGAGCCAATACCGGAATTTTCCGATAAACAATGGCCACCAATCCTCCTAAACTAAAACCAATAATAAGGTAAAGGATAAAATTAAACATAGCTATATCTCTAATCTAACAAACTTACCTATTCTAATATTTTCACCCAATTTAGCAATAGCTTCATTAATTAATTCTTCAATAGTTTTCTGCTCATCTTTGATGAAGGGTTGACTTAAAAGCTCCTTTAGATTTTCCGGATTCATAGCCGCCACATGCATGGCTAAATCGTGGGCCAATTCTTTAAATTGTTCGTTCTTGGCTACAAAATCGGTTTCGCAATTCAATTCCAAAATTACCCCTATTTTGCTCTGGTTATGAACGTATGTTTCAATTAAGCCCTGTTTAGCTTCCCGCTCGGCTTTTTTTAGGGCTTTTTCCCGGCCGCTTTTCTTCAAAATTTCCAAAGCCTTTGTCTGGTCACCGCCGGCTTTTTCCAGGGCTTCTTTACATTCCATGACCGAAATATTCGTCTTCTGGCGAAGTTTTTTAATTTGTTCTGCGCTAATCATAAATTAATAATACGATATTAGGGACAAGACAATTGCTTTCAGCGGCATAGAAATGCGAGCGGGCATGGTTCCGAGCGAAGCGAGAAGAGTGAGCATTTCTCTGCAGCGAAATTTCTCGCTGGGGAATTTCGCGTAGCCGAAGATAATTGTCTTGTCCTAAATTTTTGTCATCTCGGAGCAGCGGTTCAGCTCAACCAAAGAAACCAATTGATTCTGGCTGCCGCGTCCTTGAAAAATGGGTTAGGGTGAGCCTAATTATTTATTTCAACACTTTAACAACTGTCCCTAAAATCAATTTCAAGGAAGTGATAGCATCGTCATTAGCCGGAATCGGATAATCAATCAAAGTCGGGTCAGCATTAGTATCACATAAACCAATTATCGGAATCTTTTTCATCCTTGCTTCCTTGACAGCTAATTTCTCTTTTTGGGTATCAATAATCAAAAGAGCCTCTGGTAATTTAATTAACTTCTTGATTCCACCAAACTGTCTTTCCAGTTTCTGCAACTCTACGTCAAATTCATGTTGTTCTTTCTTGGTATATTTCTTTAATTCGCCTTTTTTCTTTTTCTCTTCCAAATCACGAAAGCGCTCTAATCGTTGAGAGATAATCTTAAAATTGGTTAAAGTACCCCCTAGCCATCTCTCGCTGACATAAGGCATCTGGCATTCTTTAGCCATTCGCCGGGTGATTTCTTTAGCCGCTATCTTAGTGCCGACAAAAAGAATGACTCCTTTTTTCTTTTTAATCTCTCGGATAAATTTCAAGGCTTCAGCCAACTTTTGGCGGACTTTTTCCAAATCAATAATATGGACGTTATGCCGACTGGTAAAAATATACGGCTCCATTTTGGCATTCCATTTGGAAGTCCGATGACCAAAATGGATACCGGCCTTAAGCATTTCCTCTAAGCTCGGGAGTATTTTCTCGATATTTTTTTCAGTTGACTTTTTGCCAGAGGTAGTCTGTCTCTCCTTTAGCAAAGATACACTTTTAACCGGTTTTTTTATTGTTTTTTTAATTTCCTTTTTTACCATTTTAATCCTTAAAGAGCGTATTTTAAAGGGCGTGCCTTTAAATAACACCCTTGAAATAGTATATCACATTTTTGAATTAAGGCAATATCTTGCCTATTTTATCCTAATCTGTTACTATATAAATGATGAAAAAAGATATTCATCCTCAATACTATCCCAAAGCTAAAATTAAATGCGCCTGTGGCGCCACTTTTGAAATTGGTTCAACCAAACAGGAAATGGAAGTAGAAATCTGTTCTCAATGTCATCCTTTTTACACCGGCAAAGAAAAAATCATTGAAACCGGTCAGGTAGAAAAATTTAGAAAAAGATTAGCTAAACGAGAGACCCGGCTCCTTGGTCCAAAACTTAAAAAGTCCGCCTCCGCCAAGACCTCTCGCCTCGTCTCCGATTCGTCGAAGCGGACGGCGAGGTAAGAAAAAATGAGTGGAATTATTATAGAAATCAGAGCCGGGGCCGGTGGCGAAGAAGCAGCTCTCTTTGCGGCTGACCTTTTCCGGATGTATTCCCGCTTTGCCGAAAAACAGAATTGGTCCGTCAGTTTAATTGATAGTAGCCAAAGTAGTTTAGGCGGTTATCGGGAAGTAGTTTTTGGAATCAAAGGAACCGATGTTTACGATAAATTAAAATATGAAGCCGGCGTTCATCGCGTTCAGAGAATTCCAACCACCGAAAAATCCGGCCGAGTTCATACTTCGACTGCTTCGGTAGCTGTTCTTCCACAAGCTAACGAAGTAGAAATCAAAATCAATCCCCGGGATTTGCGTATCGATGTTCTCCGAGCTTCCGGTCCGGGAGGTCAGTATGTCAATAAGCGCGAGTCAGCTGTTAGGGTAACCCACCTACCGACCGGCTTAACGGCTATCTGTCAAGAGGAAAGAACTCAACAACAAAACCGAGAAAGCGCCCTTCAGGTTTTACGGGCTCGTCTCTTGGCTAAAAAGCGAACTGAAGAAATGGCTCAACGAGGAGCCGAAAGACGGGAGCAAATTGGTGCCGCCATGCGGGCTGAAAAAATCCGCACCTATAATTTTCCTCAAAATCGGATAACTGACCATCGTCTTAATAAGTCCTGGCACCAATTAGATAAAGTCATCGACGGCGATTTGAAGCCAATTATCAAAGCCTTTCAGAAAATTAATAAGTAACGGGAGCTTACCTAACCATTTCGAGAAACGTAGATGACAAAAGCTTTATCTATTTGTAAAAGTGAAAGAGGGTCTGCTTTTGTCATCTCCGAGCCGAGGCAACAACTTTAATGGAATACAGCTTAATTCTCGGCTGAGGCGTTTTCGAAAAATGGTTAGGTAAGCTTCCACTAATAGATTTACATGAAAAAAAGAATTTTCAGCGGTATTCAGCCAACTGGTCTAGTCCATATTGGCAATTATTTAGGAGCGATTAAAAATTGGGTCAAACTACAAAATGAATACGACTCTATTTTTTGTATTGTTGATTTACATGCTTTGACTATTCCCGAAGCCTCCCAGCAAATGCAGAAAAAAATATTTGACCTGGCGACCACTTTATTAGCGGCCGGCCTTGACCCTAAAAAATGCGTTCTTTTTGTCCAATCACATATTCCCGAACATACTGAATTAACCTGGCTCCTGAATACAGTCACACCCATCGCCGAATTAGAAAGAATGACTCAATTCAAGGAAAAAGCCAAACACTTCAGAGAAAACATCAACATGGGTCTTTTTGACTATCCGGTTTTGATGGCCGCTGATATTCTTCTTTACCAAACCGATGCGGTGCCAGTTGGTGAAGACCAGCGACAGCATGTTGAATTGGCCAGGACTATCGCCCGAAAGTTTAATCAGCGACACGGCCAGGTTTTTACTATTCCGGAAGCGCTAATTTATTCTAGCGGGGCCCGGATAATGTCCTTAGCTGACCCAAAGAAGAAAATGGCTAAAAGCGTCCCTCAAAGTTATCTAGCCCTGACCGACTCGCCGGCCCTAATCCGTCAAAAGATTAAAAAAGCGGTCACTGACTCCGGAAAAGAGATAGAATACTCTCCGAAAAAACCAGCTATTGTCAATCTGATTAATATCTACGCTGCTTTTTCCGGTCTTTCAGCTGACCAAATTGAAAAAAAATATCAAGGCCAAGGATACGCTCCCTTTAAAAAAGATTTAGCTGAAATAGTTATTAAAGGATTAAAACTGTTCCAAGCCAAGAAAAAGACCCTGGAGAAAAAACCAACCTACGTTAAGAAAGTCTTAGCTGACGGTGTCCACAAAGTCCGTCCGCTCGCTCAAAAAACTCTCCAGCAAGCCAAACAAAAAATGGGCCTGATTTAAAATAAAAAAGGCGCGTCTGAATATAAGGGTTGCCCTTTTGGATCACGAAAAGGGCGTGCATCGAGATTCCATGATCTCGCCGAAGGCGAGGTCGTGGTCGAGAGGCATGCCCTTCGGCGATAAAAAGGCGATCCTTTAAACGATATTTTTCAGAAGCGCCTTTTTTATTCTTCGTAATAATTAAGCAAAAAATCAACTAATAAATGACCGCCTAATTTTTCTCCTTCGGCCTTAATAAAATACTCTCCCTTAACTCTTTCGGGAGCGACCGAAACTCCTTTACCAACTTGAAGCATCTCTTCATCATTGTAATTATTACCAGTGGTCATAATCTGTTTTGGTTCCAGGCCCAGCTGCTTGGCTAAATTAATAATCGCTTTGCCCTTGGACATTTCTCGACTACCAATATCATAACCTTCGTTAGTCCAAAGACAATACAGATTATCAGCGGCTATCTCTTTAACTAAATTAGGTATCTCATCCATCTGGTCACAATGAACGGTCAGAATAAACATCTTCGGCTCAAAGCCGCGGATTTTTTTGTTATTAGCCATCATTTCTTTAATCTTTTCTTTAATATCTCTTAACTGCCCAAAGTATTCATCTGGATAAGAAGGATGAATAATTTTATTATCCAGCCAAGTCAGATTGCCATTCTCGGCCTGAAGAATTATTTGATTGTCAAAAATCCGGTTTACCAAGCTTTTTAAATATAAAATATTACGGCCAGACGAAAAGCCAATTTTAAGATATTTTTTAAGTTCTTTCAACTTCTCAACAAACGGTGGCAAAAGTTGATGGGACTTCATATATAATTCAGTGCCGTCTTCGTTTTCTCTCAATTCGGTGCCCACTGGAATAATCACTCCATCAATATCAAAAACAACTATTCTTAAATCAGCTAACTCTTTTTTGGTAATTTCTTTTATCTCCTTCATATCTTTATTATAATATCATCCCGCCGCCTAAGCAAACTTCTTTCTGGTAAAAGACAGCCCATTGGCCGGGGGTAACCGCTTTTTGCGGTTTATTAAAAATTAACTTCAACTTACCTTTCGCTGGTAGGTAGAGTTTAGCCGCTGCCAATCGCTGATTAAAGCGAGTTCGGGCTTCAACTTTAATTGTTCGCCTAGGCGCTTGGCCGGAAATAAGATGATAATCGGTCAACCTAATCTCTCGCCGAAATAAAAGAGGGTCATTTTTCTTATTGGTAACTACCAACCGATTTCTTCCCTTATCAAAGCCAATTACCCACCAAGGGCCACCGCTTAATTTAATCCCTCGTCGCTGACCAATGGTATAGAAATGAAGTCCTTGATGCTGACCTAAAACCTTACCTTCTTTGTCAACAATCTGGCCTGGTTGAAGGCCTATCTCTTTTTCTAGAAAAAGAGGCATTAACTTTTGACTGATAAAACATAAATCTTGGCTTTGTTTCCTTCTGGTTAAAAAATTAAGGCTCTCCCTTTTAGCCAGCTGATAAACTTCCTTCTTGGTTAAATTACCTAAGGGAAAAATTATTTTAGCTAACTGCAACTGGTTTAAAAGGCAAAGGAAATAGCTCTGGTCTTTCTCTTTGTCTTTGCCTCTCAAAAGTTGATGTTCTTTCTTAACTTTTCTAACTCGAGCATAATGCCCAGTGGCCACATAGTCAGCTCTTTTCTTTTGAGCGAACTCAATTAACTTCTGGATTTTCAGCTGTTGATTACAAACTACGCAAGGATTAGGCGTTTTTTTATTTTTCAAAAGAGAAATAAAATAGCCAATTACTTTTTTCTTAAATGTTTGCCGACAATCAAGAGTATAATGGGGCACTTTTAGCTGTCGACAAAATTTTTTAGCCAGGCGAATAGATTGTTGATTAGAATAGACATTTTCTTTACCCGACCAGCCACTGTATCTTAAGGTTAGACCAATTGGCTGATAACCCTGTTTTTTAAGTAATAACAAAGCAACGGCCGAATCAAGGCCGCCAGAAAGACCGACTACTATTGACTGACGACTATTTTTCATTATTAATCTGGCTAATCCTGATTGCCTTGCCTTTGATTAAGGCCTCAGTTATTTTTTGATGAGCCGAACTTAAAATCCTCTGTAGAGTACTTTGAGAGATTTTCATCCTCTTAGCTGCCTCGGTCTGTTCCAATTTTTTCAACTCGCAAAGCCGTAAGGCCTCTAATTCATCTGTTCCTAAACTGACTTCTTCCAAAGCGGCCAGTGGGACTGCTCGCGGCTTGAAATAGGTTATCTCCGGGTCAAATCTAATTGTTCTTTTTTTGGTCGGTCTCATTTATTTAAACTTAAAGGGTTGCCATTGAGGATTACGCCCTTGCGAAGCAAGGACGTATCCGAAAGGACGACCCTTTATAGTTTTAAGGAAGTCCGTAATTGATTAAATATTTTCTTTATTTCTTTCTTGGCCTTAAGATTAGTCTTTAAAATGGGTTTTAGATTGGCAATTGCCTTGAAAACGCCCTGGTCGTAAGATATCCGGCCTAAAAAATTATAGCTAAATTCTTTTTCAATTTCCTTAGTCAATGAACGGTTAATATCCCATTTATTGATAACTATTCTAAAGGGAATTTGAAAATGGTTAACTACTTCTAAAACTCTTCTCAAATCAGCTAATCCGGAAAGAGTTGGTTCGGTCACTAAAATAGCTAAACGAGCGTCTTGCAAAGAAGCAATGACCGGACAGCCGGTCCCCGGCGCTGAATCAATAAGCATTAGTTCATACTGGTTATTTTCTTCAGCCCGTCTCTTTATTTCAGCGACTACCTTGCCCGAACCGGTTTCGCCGGGCAAAAGCTGACCAGTAAATAGCGGAAAGCCATATTTGGTTTGAATTAATTTGATTTGGCCGTTCTGAACCGGTTTTAAATCAACCGCTTTTTGAGGACAGACAATCTGACAAACACCGCAACCCTCACAAAGAAAGGGATTAATTTTAGCCCGACTGTTTTTAATTTTAATGGCCTCAAAAAGACATTTTTCAGCGCAAAGACCGCAACCATTGCACTTACCTTCATCAATGACCGCCTTAAAAGAAGTGGAAATTTTCTGAGAAGATTGAATGTTCTCGTCAGAGACCTCGTTAAGCCAAATGGCTAAATTAGGCGCGTCAACATCAGCATCAACAACAGCTATTTTTTTCTTTTTAGCCCAAAGCATGGCCAAGACCGAAGTCAGCATTGATTTACCGACTCCTCCCTTGCCCGAGGCAACAACTAACTTGAACTGTTTATTTTCCATTAATTAAATATTATCCGAAAGAACCCGAAAATCTTCTTTGAGCGTCTCGGCCATTTTATTATTGTAGACAACCACGGCTGGATGGTACAAGGGAATAATTTTAATTGGTCCGAAATCCGCCTTGGTCTCAAAAACCCTTCCGTGAATTTTACTAATGCCTTCAATCTTGTCTCCTAAACCGAATTTTTCTAAAAGATAAGCGGTCGCGTAATTACCCAAAGAACCGATTACTTTCGGCTGGATAATGGCAATCTGCCTTTCCAGATAAGGAACACAAGCGGCAATTTCTTCTTTTTGGGGGTTGCGATTTTGAGGCGGTCGGCATTTCAGAACGTTACCGATATATACTTTTTCCCTTTTTAAACCAGCTGCTTCCAGCAATTCATCTAAAATTTTTCCGGCCTGACCGCAAAAAGGCTGGCCGGTTTTGTCTTCGGAGGCGCCGGGCGCTTCGCCAATCAAAACGATTTCCGCCTGATGATTACCCTGGCCGATTACCGGATAAGTCCTCGTTTTGTAAAGAGAGCATTTCCGACAATCCAAAACTTCCTCCTTAATTTTTTCAAGCTGTCTGTCTATCTCTTTTAATTGCATCATTTTAATTTTAAAGCACCCCCGAAAGCATGGCCATTCCCAAAAGCGTAATAACCAGACCAGCCGCCAAATGAAGATATTTAATATTTCTGGCCTGCCAGCTGGTGACATCTTCCACCTTCCCGAAGCCAAAATAGATTATCAAAACGACAGCCAGCATCGGTAGAACAAATATTAGATTGTAGAATAAGAGCCAGGGCAATGATTTTAATATACCCAGCTCGCATAAAATTCCACCGCAGATAATATAGGGACCGATGGTACAAGGCAGCAAAAAGACAGTTACTAAAGCGCCAACCAGAAAAGCTCCCCGCGGACAGGTTATCTTCAAAACAATCCGGCCAATTCTGGAATCAACCGGGCAGACCGCCTTGGCCCGGAAAAAGGCCCTGATTTTAAGACAGCCCAGAATTATCGCTCCGAGAGCAACCGCTTTGTAAAGCCAAAATTGAACTGTTTTCAAAGAGCTCAGCAACTGGAACGATTCAACTATAACCAAGCCGTAAAGCAAATACATAACAAAGACGGAAAAAACAAAAGCCAAGCCGGCTAATAAAATATTTCTTTTCCGGGTTGGATTATAAGTCAAGACAGACATGAGCATTAAACCAAGAACAGCCAAAGTACAAGGATTGACCGCGTCAACGGCCGCCAAAGAAACAATTTTAACCAAAGTAAATTCATTTGATATCTTATCCAAAAAATCAGGGCTGATTGTCTGACATTGATAGCAGCTATTTTCAGCGGCCCAGGACAAATTAAAAAAACAGACAAATCCTAAAACAGCTAAAACTAATCCCCCGACAATAGTTTTCGGAGTCATTTTTATTAAACTGTTAAATTTTTTCATCTAAATTTAAACTTAGTAATTTCCCCCGGGAGTAGGCCTGAACGATTTCTTTAGAATAAGGAATTTCTCTAATAATCTCTGCTTGATATTTTTGAACAACCTCTTCAACTCCTTTTTTATCCCCTAAATCGGCCTGATTCAGAATTACTTCAATCGGCACCTTTAATTTTCGGCAAAGATCTAAAATCAGTCCTAAATCAACTGCCCCCATGGGAGTCGGTTCGGTCACCGCCATTGCTAAATCAACATCTAAAAGAGCTGAAATAACCGGACAATGAGTGCCGGCGGCCGTATCTAATAAAACAAAATCAGCTTTTTCCTGACTGGCGAATTTCAAAGCGAATTTTTTGGTTTGAGTGACTATTGGGCCGGTCTCTTCTAAGCCCGCTTTGGCTAAGCCAGTAATCAGCCAGTAATTTTCCTTGAGCTGATTAAGAAAAATCTGACCGGTTTCTTCCTTGACTGGCCGAATGGCCTGATTAGGACAAACTAACCAACAAGCTCCGCAACCGGAACAAAGGTCTTTAATAAATATTGGATACTGGCCGGGCGCCTGAAAGATAGCATTACTCCGGCAGGCCTTGAGACAACGGCCACATTTCTGACATTTATTCTCGTCTAATTTAGGAAAGGGAGTATAAATTTTTTCCAGCGGGGTTTTTAATCCTTGACCCAAAAGAAGATAATCGTTAGGGCATTCCACATCGCAATCAACTAAAACAACTTTTTTGCCTGTTTGAAAATATTTATTAGCTAAAAGAATGGCTACCGTTGATTTACCGGTGCCGCCTTTGCCACCGGTAACAGCTATTTTTTTCATTGAGTTAATTCTTTTAAAATATCTTCCAATTTTTTCTCCGGGCCAACCAATTTTAATTCAATACCGTAGGCCTTGAAATTTCTTTGAGCGTTCAAACCGATCTGTTGAGCAATCACTTTATCAGCCGAGATTGACCGGACAAATTTAAAGCCGTGGCCGGTTGTTTCGGTATAATAAGGATTTTTAACCACTTCCTTTCTTAAAATAGAACCCTCTTTGTCCTGGTCAAGAATTAAATATTCTTTAGCCCCGAAATGCTGACTAATCTCATTGTCGCTTAAAGGGATAATTGTCCGCTGACCTATTTTTTTCGGACCGATTATTTCAAAGCCGCCTTGAAATCCTTTCCGTTGGCCAAAGCTGCCAACAATGGTTCCTTGTTTAATTTCATGTGACTCCACTGAAACAATCACGTATTTCAACTGAGAAAAATTATCTAATAATCGACTTTCTAATGATTTAGTTAATTCCGAAACCCGGTCCAACTTTAAACGGGAATCCAATTTGATTTTTAATTCGGCGAAATTAGCTCCGCCGATTTTTCTGGTTTTTAAATCAGCTAATTCAATCCGCTGACCGCTAACTAAAGCTCTAATTTTCTTTTCTAATTCCGGATTAGCTACATCCAAAAGAGAATCGGTAATTTCTTTGCCAATACTAAATGTCTCTTTAAGAATATAGAGGCCGATTAATAAAGCAATGAGAGCATCGGCGTAAATAAAATATTTAACAGCAACCAAGCCAATCAAAACGCCGGCTGAAGAAATAACATCGGCCCGTGAATGTTCGGCATCAGCCACCAAAGACAAACTTTCATACTGACGACCATAACGAAACTTTAAACGAGCCATTACTTCATTAATAATCACCGTGACAATCATTAAACCAATAGCCCAGAAAGAAAAAGTAACCGGCTCCATTTCTGCAAATCGATTAATTCCCTCATAAATAATCCAAACCCCCGAAAGACCTAATAAAAGAGCAACGACTAAACCGGCTAAGCTTTCCGTCCGGTAATAACCGTAAGGATGCTTTTGGTCAACCGGTCTTTTAGCCGCCTTAATCCCAAAGAAAGTAACCAAAGATGAAAAAACATCCATACCTGAATGGATGGCTTCGGCTAATAAAGCAACGCTATTAATTAATAGACCAATAATCAGCTTAGCTAAGGTTAAGAGCAAATTAACCAGCGTGCTGATTAAAGAAATTTTCTCTTGATTCATTTTCGAAAGGGCGTAGTCCCAAGAGACGTCCCAAAGAGACAGGGAGCGTGCATCGGGATTCCACAGAAGGGTTGCCCTCGAGA